>TARA_B110000014_G_scaffold257293_1_pt1 | contig 34232 bp, 37 predicted proteins | sample TARA_B110000014 | Tara Oceans TARA_B110000014 (sample SAMEA4396468) | marine metagenome | biome: Westerlies Biome; feature: [MES] marine water layer (ENVO:01000295) within the mesopelagic zone...; material: water (ENVO:00002006), including particulate matter (ENVO:01000060) such... | reverse complement strand
GTGATGCCTATTAATACTTATAAGGACAGACGTTAAAGCTTCTGAAGCAGATGAATTAGCCAACTGCCCAGCATGCCAACCCTTCATTCCCATTTTTTTTATTAAATCTATAACTTCCTGACGTGCTTCTTTATTATTTCCGCAAACTAGAACATCGCAATCTATCGATTGATCATTTTTTAGAAGTTCTGCTGATATATTCTGGAAAGCAGAGACGACCTTTACCTCCTTTCCTAAGATTAATTGTGCAGATACAGCTGCTGATTGAGATTCTGGTAATTGCACTGTTCCAACTTTTGGTGGCATTAGAGGAACAGTTGCATCGATAAAAATTTTGTCTTGCAACTCATTAAAACAACTATTAATTGTAGATTCATGGTGAGCGAAAGGAACAGTCAAAATTGAGATATCACCTTTTTTTGCAGCATCTTTATTCAGTAAACCTTCGCAAGAAGAACTTAATAATTTTGCAGAAGCCTGAGCTGCTTCCAACTTTCTTGATCCTATAATAACTTTATAATTTGCTCTTATAAGTCTTTTTGCAATACCAGTTCCTAAATCTCCTGTACCACCTAATATTGAAATAGTTTTATTACTTTCCATAGTTAACCTTTTTTACTGTTATATTGGTTTGCGTATAATGAATAGGTGTATCATTTATGTCAAAAACATTTGGTAAAAAAACTAGACTATTGTGAACTTTAAAAACGAATTTTCTAATAAAATAGTCCTTATTACTGGTGGAACTAAGGGCATAGGAAAAGGCATAGCTGAAAGTTTTCTAAAAGAAAAAGCGAATGTAATAGTTTGCGGAAGAAATAAACCTAATAGTCTCCCTACAGTATCTGGATTGAAAGCAGAATTTATTAAATGTAATGTTAAAGATCCTGATCAAATAAAAAAAATGTTTTCAACTATTCTAAAGAAAAAAAAGTCTATAGATATTTTAGTCAATAATGCCGGAGGGGGGCCGCCCATAGAAGCAAGTAGTGCCCCTCCTAAACTGACTAAAGCTATAATAGATTTAAATCTTTTAGCACCTATATATGTAAGTCAGGCGACAAATAAAATAATGCAGAAGCAAACTCATGGAGGGTCAATTATAAATATTTCAAGCGTAAGTGTAATTAGACCTTCTCCTGGAGCAGCAACTTATGGAGGCGCTAAAGCTGGTTTAGCTAATTTAACAGAATCTTTAGCTATAGAATGGGCGCCCAAAGTTAGAGTAAATAGTATACTTTCAGGACTAGTTGAAACAGAAGAATCCATTATGCATTATGGTGACAAAGAATCTATAAACCGGATATCAAATACTATTCCTTTAGGAAGAATGGGAAAACCAAGCGATATTGGCAATAGTTGCTTATTCTTAAGTTCATCTTTAGCTCAATATATTAGCGGAGCTTCATTACTGGTACATGGAGGAGGAGAAAAGCCATCCTATCACGACGCCAAACAATAAATTTAAAGTCTTTACTTTCTTCTTTTCATCACTAATATAAAAATAAAAGTAATATATTATGAAAAATCTAGTCATCTCAGCCTTAATCTTTTTTTCCTTAAATGCATATGCTGCTCACCATGAAGAATCTGATCTAGGGTCTAATAACTATCAACTTATTTCTACATACGAAATAGCTTATGGACAGAATCCTCAAGTTCTTTCTAAATGGTTACAAACTTACCAAAAAAATCAAGAATCATTTGGTTATAATAATTGCGGAGTCTATCAACATGAATTTGGAGCACCTAGGTCATTTTATACCTATTGCAATTTTGATGATTTTGGACAATTTGCTGAAATAATGAAAAAATCAAATGCTGCACCAAATACTTCAAGTAGACAGAATTTTGCTTCTCATAGTGATAATTTTGTCTCTGTAATAGAAAGAAACCTGACAGAAGCACCTAATTACCTTCTTTATTCTAAATTTATTTTTGGCCCTTACCTTACAGCTAGTGAAAGAGGAGACAGGGCTAAAAAATTATTTAATCTATTTCAGTCGTCATTTAAAGCTTGCAATTTAGCACAACACAAGTTCGGTCCTGAAATTGCTTTTTATATAAGTTGCGGATTTAGTGATTATTCTGATTTTGCAAAAAAACAAAAAATACAATCAGAACTCAATAAAAAAGAATATTCAGACATTAATCTCGACATAAAAGATCATTCAGATAATATTTTAGTTCTAATCATGGATTAATCTAATTTGTAACCTTTCTCAATCATACTTTCTTTTATTTTAAAGAAATTATTTTCGTAATTCTTTGAAAACCCAACAGAAGAAGTATTGATAGGTTTCCTAGCTTGATAAGAACTAGCTGTTAAAATATTTCGACTACTATTGTGAGGAGATAAATACTTATTGTCCCATCTTAAATTACAAAATTTTATTAAATTATAAATTTCTGTTTCAGGGCTTTTTACTAATGAATCATATTCCAGATGATATATTTTAGATGGAAACTGCCTTTCCCAAAATTCCATAACTTTTTTATAGAAGTCATAATATCTCTCAATTTCATCTAAGCTAAATGTCCATTCAAGTTCATTACTAAAATATGTGGTGAAAAGAGAGAAAATATTATCTAAAGGATTTCGATAAGTATGTAATATTCTTGCCTCAGGAAAAGAATTTAAAATAATTCCACAAAACTTAAAATTAAATAACATTTTATCGGTAAAACTTCTGGTACCACCAGCTAGATCTATATATTTCTTTCTTAATGCACCTGCTTTGTTATTTGTTTTTAGTAATACAGTCGAATAAATAGCCTCATTCAAATGATCTACCTCACCTAAACTAGAGATATCACCATTCATTGATAAAATCGATTCAACTAATGTCGAACCTGAGCGTGGAAGCCCTATTATAAATATAGGAAGAAGTTCTTTATTACTTGTTACTTTTTTAAAAGACTTAAATTGTTGATGAAGAAATATGATCTCTTCAAATTCTTTATCGTAATTAGTAGGTTTCCGAGATAATAGATTATATTTTCTTTTATTTGCTTTCTTATAAAAAGTAAATGATTTATCAAAAATTTCTAAGTCTTTGTACGCTTTACCTAAGGCAAATTCTATATTAACTAGATCTTCTTCTTCTTTTAATGATTTATAGGCCTTTTCTGCTGAAAGTAAATACTCAGATTTAATATCAACCTTAGATAAGGTAAATAAATTTCTATAAGCTACAGTGTTATTTTTATTTAATCTGATAGCATCCTTATAGAGGGAAGTTGCCTCATCAATCTTACCTTGATATCGAAGAACATTTGCAAGATCATTACAAGCTTCAGAATATCCATCACTATATTTAATAGCTAAACGATATGAATCTGCAGCATCATTAAATTGTTCTAATTCTCTATATACCAATCCTAAGTTTCTATGAGCAACGGAATAGTTAAATTTATTTTGAATTGCCTTTTTAAATGCTTGAATAGATTTATATAACTGCTTATTTTTTTTATAAGATAAACCTAAAGTATTTAAAGCCTCAGGAAAATCTGAACGAATTTCAAGGCTTCTTTCTAAATATAATATTGAATTTTTATAGTCGCCTAAAGCAAGATAAACCTCACCTAGAATTCCAAGTACTACAGAAAGATCAAACCTTTTAAGTTCTTTTTTAAGAAGATTAAGTAACTTTTTTTTTGAGCTTTCTAAGTCACCTGACTTTAAGTCCACAATTGCTGACTTAATAGACTCGTCCATATTTCTGAAATATATAATCTAAATATTAGAGACCCTAACTACCACACCCCCATCGCAGGTAATTACATCACCTACGGTATAAGCACCGGCTCTTGAACTTAAGAATATTGCTAAACCAGCTATATCCTCCATTGTGCCTACTCTCTTCCTGGGATTAGAATCTGAAACAACTGACCAGTCAATATCCGTATCTCCACCACCCCCTACGCCTGTACTTAACATCCATGTAGGGAACGGACCCGGTGCTATAGCATTAACAATAATATTATCTTTAACTAGTCTGGATGCCATCTCTTTTGTTAAATGATGCAGAGCTGCCTTAGAAGGCCCATAAGCATGAGCATCAAAGGAATGACCTCTAATCCCGTCTATTGAGCCAATATTTATGACTCTTGAAGGGTCTTGATGACTTGCATTCACCTTTAATAAATTAAGAAGTTGCTGTGTTAAAAAGAAAACACCTTTGACATTTGTATCCATAACTTTATCCCAGCCCCTAGAGGAATATTCCTCTAGTGGTTCTCCCCAAGAAGCTCCGGCATTATTAACAAGAATATCAAGACCTTCTTCTTTTAAAGAGAGTTCTTTTGCTAAAAATTTTATGCCTTCATCGGTAGATAAATCAGCTGGTATAGAAATACACTCACTTCCATATTCTTTCATTAGTCTTTTTGCAGTGGCATTACAAATATCAGATTTTCTTGAGCTAATATAAACCTTTACTCCATTAGCTAAGAAACCAGCTGCTATCATTTCTCCAATACCTCTTGAACCGCCTGTAACTAAAGCTATCTTTCCTTTAACGGAGAATAAATCTTTCATTTTACTCTTCATCAGGAGCCAACATAACTTTGCAATGATTATTAGGTTTTCTCAAATCTTCGAAAGCATCAGGAAAGTCAGAATAACCTACTGTTCCGGTACACATATTAGAAACATCGAGCCTATCAGAAGCAATTAGACCAGAGATAAATTCAAAATCTTCTTTATGATAGGATAAGACAAACTTGACTGTCATTTCTTTTGCCATAGCCGTAGCAGGTATAAAGTGATCTTCACGAGTACAAAACCCAACTACTATTAGTTCAGTTCCATAAATAGCAATATTTGTTGCTTCAGAGATCATGCCAGGTATACCAACACATTCAAATATAATATCGGGGAAGGAGCCATCGCAGATTTTAGAAAACTCTTCTCCTACATCTGGTGTTAGAGTTGGATTAATAGTTGCAGTTGCACCATAATCATATGAAGCCTTATTACGAATATCTTCAGGCTCACTAACAATAATATTAAAAGCGCCCATAAAACGTGCCCAATAAGTTACAGACAGTCCAACAGGACCTGCTCCGATTATTAATATATTTTTACCTTGTAACGAAGAAGCCATCTTAACAGCATGAAGACCTACAGCCATAGGCTCTATAAGAGCTCCTTCAATCCAATCAACACTATCTGGAAGAATAATAGAATTATGGGTATCCAAGCAAACATAGTCTGCAAAACCTCCTGGATGCATCATGCCTATAACTTCATTTTTTTTACATTGCCAAGGCCTACCTAACTGGCATGAAGCACAATTTCCACAACTATAGAAAGGAAGTCCTGTTACTTTCTTACCTGTTTTCCAATCTTTATCTACAGACTTACCTGTAGCTACAATTTCTCCTACATATTCATGGCCAGGTATTGTTCCAGATGGAAGAGCTGTTTCATGTGATTCAGTCCCGTGAAGATCTGTTCCACAAATTCCACATCTCTTTACCGCAATAACCACCTGTTTATCTCCAGGCGTGGGATCATCTACATTTTCTATGCTTAAAGGTTTTCCTGCCTCCTTAAAAACTACAGCTTTCATATTTCCTCCAAGAAAGTAGGATACAAAAACCTAAATATAGCATAGCAAACCTAAGGTTATACTGATTTATGTTACATGCCCGCATAACTTAATAACGAAATTACTAGGTAATTTATCTCCTAAAGTATTATGACTAGGATTTTCTTTCCTGTTTCTTTTTAGAATTTTTTTTATCTAAATTATATGGTCTAGAAATCATCTTTTCTATTTTGAGTAGAGAGTTATTTATAAAATTTTCTGCAAGTAATGATTTCTTCATGACATTATCAGCGATCTTTTTTGCTTTTTTAGAATACTTATCTTTTTCGTTAGTCATCTTAAAATTAATATGGTTTATTACCTTTTATAGTAACTCTTTCTACAGCTCTGTTTTGAGGAAAATAATCCTGAACTGCATAATGTTGGCAAGCTCTATTATCCCAAAAGGCAATAGAATTTTTTTCCCATTTAAACCTGCACTGGTACTCCGGAATAGAAGACCTAGAGTAAAGATATTTTAACATCTCTTCTGATTCCTGTTTATTCCAACCTTTTATTTCTTGCGTAAAGGCTACATTCACATAAATAGTTTTTTGACCTGTACCCGGATGTGTTCTTATTACCGGATGTTCAGGTTTAGGATACATCATATTAAAAGATTCTATTTCATCTTTAGTCTTCCCTTCTTTTATCATCCTGTATCGGAAAGTTGTAAAGTCATGTATGGCAACTGCTCCAACTAACTTTTCTTTAACCTGATCAGGAAGATCATTATATGCTGCACCCATATCTGCAAATAAAGTGTCTCCACCATTTTTTGGGCATTTCAACATTCTAAGTATAGAACCTAAAGAAGGTTCCTTTCTCCAGGTTACATCAGAATGCCAAACATTCTCTTTTCCTTTATTTCTTTTATCTCGAACTATACTTAAAACTTCTGGATAGTCAGGATTATTAGCTCCAAAAGGATGGACTTCTAGATCCCCAAAGTAGTTAGCAAATCTTATATGATCTTTTGTATTTATTACCTGTTTCCTAAAGAAAATTACTTTATATATCAGGAGGGCCTCAGAGATTAATTGTATTATTTCCTTACTAAGATTTTTAGTTAAATCTATATTTAAGAGTTCCGCTCCTATCGAAGGACTTAACCTTTTTACCTTAAATGGAAGGTTTTGTTTTTCAAATTTACTTGGCTCTAAAATATCCTGCATAATTTTAACCAAATATTTTCCTAATAAGTTTACTGCCCCAAAATAATTTTATTGCTCCTTGCATATCCTTGACTGTTTTTTCAGAATAAGGATATTCAGAAACAGGACCCTTAGAAAAACGTTCAGTAATAATCGGCATAGGATGACAGTAGCCTTTCAAACCTTCAACTCCATTAACTAAACCAAAACCACTATTCTTTATTCCTCCAAAAGGAACTTCATTAACTCCATAACTCATAGCCATATCATTTATACTAACTGCTCCAGTATTTAACTTGTTAGCAAGCCTTATTCCCTTTTCCCTATTTTCGGTCCAAATATTTCCATTAAGTCCATAACTGGAATCATTAGCAAGCATTAAAGCCTCTTCTTCATCTATTACCTTTTGAACGCAAGCAATAGGTCCAAAGGTCTCCTCATTCATAATCTTCATTGAATGATCTACATTAGAAAGAACGGTGGGTTCAAAATAAAGACCTGGAAGAGAAGTATTTCTTTTTCCTCCCGTGTGAAGAATAGCTCCGGCATCTATAGCAAGTTGGACATGCTCTTCAATAATCATTAGCTGCTTGTCCCATACTATCGAGCCTACATCAGCATTTTCTTTTCCATTTTGAATGAGAAGAGAAGCTTTATGAGAAAGTTTTTTAATAAATTCATCATAGTTTCCTTCTGTCACATATATTCTTTCTGTACCACAACAATACTGCCCCGCATTCATACATGAACCAATTAAGGCGCCTGAAGCTGCCTTGTCTATATCGGCATCATCGCAAACAATCATTGCGTCATTCCCACCTAATTCAAGTGTAAAAGGAACTAATTTTTCACTACAACTCATTGCTACTTTTTTTCCTGTAGCAACACTTCCAGTAAAAGAAATTTTATCTACAGAACTTTGCACTAGATCCTCTCCTGTTTGACCATCTCCAACTAGAACTTGAACTAAATTATCTGGTAAGCCTGATTGTAAAAATAATTTCTCAACTAATTTAGATGAAAAAGGTGTTACCTCCGAAGGTTTTATAATAACAGCATTGCCTGCTAACAATGCTTGGACAGCTGGATTTAGAGCAAGAATAAAAGGGCCATTCCAAGGAGTAATAATACCTATTACTCCAAGAGGTTTATGAAGGACCATGGCTTTTTTTAAAAGATTCATAACGCCATGAAGTTTTATCCTTTTAGGTTTTAAAAGTTTCTCTGCTCTTTTAGCATAAAATGATAAAGAATCCACTGCAGCATAAACTTCCATTGATAATGCTTCAGTTTTCGGTTTTCCTGTCTCTTTCATTACAACTTCCATAATTTCATCTTGATTCTTAATAATCTCATCAATCATGGAATGCATGTATGCGGCTCTTTCTTTATAAGACAAAATAGACCATTTCTTTTGAGCTAACCTTCCCCTGTCTACAGCCTCAACAATCTCTTTTTTAGTTGTCGCTATAAAGGACCCAGCTGAACTAAGGTCTACTGGACTCTTAAGAATATATTCTCGTCTGCCGTCTTCTAAAATATGTCTTGTTAAAATGGACATCTAAACTCTAACCATGTTTCTCTAATTCTTGAGTCATGTACTGAGTGACATGATTGTTTATATAATAATCACTATCTTCAGGCATCACTCCATTAATTATCATTTTTTTACTTGTCATTATCATAACAATTGAAAATTTTTGGAGGGCAAGAATTCTATAATAAAAATAGTTAGTTGGATCATAACCTGTTTTTTTTACCCACACCTCGATAGTCTCTTCTGCTTCTGGAAAACCTTCTAATCTCGGCACCGACAAGCCTAAACTATTTGCATCATCAACAGCAATTCCCCAAGATAAATCCATAACTGGATCTCCTAAAATAGCCATTTCCCAATCTAGTAAGGCTGAAGCTTTAAAATCTTTATATAAAATATTTCCACAACGACAGTCACCCCATACTAAGCTTATAGGATTGATATCCAAAGTTGGTTTATTATCTTCTAGCCAAGCAAATGCATCTTCACATACTTTATGCTCCTCTTCTGGAAGAGCCCATGACATAAAGTTCCGATAATATTGGATCTCTTGATCTAGGGGTCTTTCACCTAATTCAGGCCTATCTAAAGAGCTGAGTTGTAGATCTTCTAAATCAATTAGATGAACCTCTGACATGTAGTGAACCCATTCCCACCATATTCTCTTCTTTTGCTCTATAGAAGCCCTTGCAACCCAACAATTTGGGTCCATATGAAATGGGGGGCTATCTGGGGGAGCTGTACCCTCTACATACCTCATTAAATAAAAGGGTGAGCCAATTATTGTAGAAGAAGATTCATTCCACACGACTTCCGGGGTTGGCAAACCTAACTTATATAATTCATTCATTATTAGAACCTGCTTATCTAGGTCATATTCTGGAAAAACCTGAAAACCTGTCGGCTTAACTCTTAAAACATAAGAATCTTCATGAGGAATATCTTTTTTTATATAACTAGCTTTTATTATTAAAGTTTCATTAGAAAAACCAGTGTCCTCAGGTCCTCCAGATGAAGTTAACTCAAGAACTTTAGGACTATCTAAGCGATCCTCAAACCAAGGCGTCAATTTATTGAGGACTTCTTTTACATTAGTAGTTGTAGACTCGGGCATTAATTTAATTAAATGATTTTTTTAGAAGTATAACCTTTGATAAGGTAGTCTGTTAATCAGAAATTAAACTAAATAAATTAGACAATGAAAGCCAATAAACATTTAATAGGATATATTTCGGAATTAAATCAAAATCTATTGCAAACTTCGGCTATTTATATTCAATCTATAAATGGTTGCAACTTTCATTTCAAAGAAGTGGAATTTAATGATGAGATGATATTGAATATAGATTACTTATTAAAATATTTTAAAAAGAATAAAAAGAATCTAATCATCAATGATGAGAAAGAAATTTCAGTAGCTTATGAAGCTAATCAGCTGCGGAGATTATTTCTTATAACACTCCCTTTTTTATCAGATAATAATAAAAAATCTTTTAACTGGGTTAAAGTTAACTCTCTGAAAGAATCTGAATTAGATATTGCCATATCAATAAATTTTCAAGGACAGTTACTTCAGGTCTTAAATTACTAAAGAGGTAAATTTTATGAAGTTTTCGAAGAATATAAAAATAATAGATCTAATGATGGGAATACCAAGTAATTCAGATAGAAATGACTGGTATGAATTTATGAAACCACTTTTGTTAGATAAGGAAAGTAAGGAGTTGTTTTCTTTTCCTGCTGAATATATGTTTAAAGATGTTCCAGTTACTGGAAATCAAAAAGATTTTGTAAAATTTATCATAGATGAGATGGATAAATATGGAATAGATAAATCTTTTATTGGACTTAACGAAGATCAAGAGGAGTTTCAAAGAGCTTTTAAGGACCACTCAGATAGATTCTTCTTTAATTATCCAGCCAATCCTAACAGAGGAATGGAAGAAGTTAGGAATATAAGAAGGCTTCATAAGAAATATGGAATTAAAGGAGTTGATGCTTTCCCATCAGGCCTTTGTCCTCAAGTTCCCATTAATGATAAAAAATGGTATCCAATATATGCAACGTGTGTAGAACTAGACATTCCTTTTTCGTGTTGCGCAGGAGTACCAGGACCAAGACTACCAATGGAGCCTCAAAAAATAGAATTAATAGACGAAGTTTGCTGGTTCTTTCCAGAACTAAAATTTGTAATCAAGCATGGTGGAGAGCCATGGACCGCCCTTGCAGTAAAATTAATGATTAAATATCCTAATCTTTACTATATGACAAGTGCATTTACGCCAAAATATTACCCAAAAGATATAATAGATTATGCTAACAGCAGAGGGTCTGAAAAAATAATGTATGCAGGATATTTTCCTATGGGATTGACCTTGGAGAGGATTTTTTTAGAAATGCCTCAGGTTCCTTTCAAAGAAGAGGTATGGCCTAAATTTTTATCAGAAAATGCTACCAAAGTATTTAACTTAAGTTAAGAAACAATAAGTTCAAAATCAAATTTACTAACACCACAATCTGGGCAACACCAATCATCAGGAATATCTTCGAATAATGTACCTGGAGGAATACCATCTTCAGGTATGCCCTTTTCTACATCATATATATACCCGCAAATGACACATTCCCATCTTGAAGAGGCCATTTATTTGCCAGTAAATTTTGGTGTTCGTTTTTCTGCAAAAGCAGCTAAGCCTTCTTTAGAGTCATCAGATTCAAATACTGGCCAACCTAATTCTAGCTCTTTTTTTAAAGCCTCTTCCTCTGGTATTCCCTCGCCTAGATCCCTTAGGCTTTTCATAATTGCTTTAATTGCCACTGGAGAGTTTTCTACTATTTGTCTAGCCAATTCAAAGGCTTTATCTAATGATTTTCCTTCAGGGACAACGTGACCAATTAAACCATACTCCTTAGCCTCATCTGCGGTTATTCGTCTTCCTGTCAATAACATTTCTGCAGCCAGAGTATATGGAATTTGCCTCCTAATTCTAACAGTTGCTCCACCTAACGGAAATAAACCTCTTTTAGCTTCTGTTAAACCAAAAGTAGCTGTTTCAGCTGCTACTCTTATATCTGTTCCATGCAAGAATTCAGTGCCTCCAGCTAGAGCAAATCCTTCTACAGCAGCTATGATAGGTTTATATGGTCTATTGTGTCTTAGTAGAGCTTGCCAATGAAGATCTGGAACAGTTTCCATTCTTTTAATAATTTCCTTACTGCCTTGATCACCGCTATACATTGCAGTTAAGTCAGCTCCTGCACAGAATACATCTTTTGTTCCAGTAATAATTGCACATCTTAAATTATCATCTTCATCAAGTTCTCGCCAAGCATCATATACATTTATTAACATGTCAGGACTGAGTGCATTTTTCTTTTCAGGCCTATTTAATTGGACTAAGAGAATATGATCTTTTTTTTCTATAATTGCATGTTGATCAGATAATTCCATAAAATATTATATTAATTACAAGTATTTATTAAGGTTTCTTAAACAATAAAGTCATTCTATCGCTTTCGCCTATTTCTATATATTTAGCCCTACCTTCTTCCTTTAACCTTAAGACTGGAGGTAAAGTCCAGACCCCTTTCTCATAATTTTTAGTATCTTTAGAGTTAGCATTAATTTCACTAGTTTTAACTAAAATGAAACCTACTTTTTTAGCTTCTTCTATAGCAAGTTCTTGTGTCACATAACCGCTTTTTTTCATCTCATCAACAGAAGTCCCAGGATTAGCTCTATGTGTAACTATACCAAAAATACCGCCCGACTTTAGAGCGTCAAAAGATTGACTAAATATAGAACCCATATTTGGACCTAACCAGCTATGCAGGTTTCTAAATGTCAAAACAGCATCAACTGAGCCTTTTTCAGCCAAAACTTCTCCTAAATTCACAATACTAACTTTATCAAATGCCCCATTGGTAGATAATTTAGCCTCATATCTTTCTCTAGATCTTTTTTGATAAGAACCCTTGCTTGCATCATGTGCAGCTGCTATGAACTTTCCTGAGCCAGCTCCTATATAAGGAGCTAATATCTCTGTATACCAACCCGACCCTGGAGATAGTTCTACAAGAGTCATATCAGAAGAAATTCCAAAAAAAGAAAGAGTCTCATATGGATGTCTGAAGATATCTCTTTCTTGATTAACGCTAGATCTCAAATCACTCTCAATAGCATCTTGCAAAGAATAAGAGTAAAGGTTTAAGCAAAAAAAACAGAGAAAGATTGAAAGTCTTTTTACGTTTATATATTTCATATTATCGTCTCGTTATTATTTATTTTATATAATTTTTATAGGTATACTTCTGCAAATTAAGGTTTTTTTGATGACACTATCCACATCGCAAAGAATTGTGCTCCTCCTCCAAAAGCATGTCCCATTGCAATCTTAGCATTTGAAACCTGATACTCTCCAGCCTTTTGTCTAACTTGTTGTGCAGCTTCACCAAAACGAATAAGCCCAGAAGCACCTATAGGATTAGAAGAAAGCACACCTCCTGACATATTTACTGGAAATCTTCCTTCCAAAGCAGTATCTCCATTCTCAGTCATCTTCCAACCTTCTCCTTCGTCAGCAAGTAATAAGTTTTCTAGCCACATTGGTTCATACCAACTAAAAGGAACATAAATTTCAGCACAATCAATTTCTTTCCTTGGATCTAAGATTCCAGCCTGCTTATAAACATCTTGAGCACACATTTTGCCAGCTACAGGATTCACAACATCTCTACCTGCATACATAGTAGGCTCTGATCTTGCTGACGTACCTAAGATCCAGGCAGGAGTTTGATTAGAATCTACGCAATCTTCAGATGAGATGACTAAAGAACAGGAACCGTCTGATGATGGGCAGCTTTCTAAGAAAGTTAGTGGATCCCATAAAATAGGTGATTTTTCTACCATTTCTTCATTTATGCCTTCTATTTTTAAATGTGCATTTGGGTTTTTTAATGCATTTAATCTATCTTTAACAGCAACAAGTCTACCGATATTATCTGGAACATTATGTCTTCGTTTATATTCCCTCATATAGGGAGTAAAGTAGCCACCCGCACCTGCATTAATCAAAGGAGCATAAGGCACAGTAGTAGATAATGCCCACATGGCATTAGATTCTGATTGCTTTTCGTATGTAGAAACTAAAACTCTTTTAAAAAGACCACTTTGTATATACGATGCTGCAACTATACCTGTAGCACCTCCTACACTACCTGCTGTATGGACTCTAATAATAGGTTTGCCGTTAGCAACCAAAGCATCAGATAAATATAATTCTGGCATCATTACTCCTTCAAACATATCTGGCGCCTTTCCAAGTATGACAGCATCTATATCCTTCCAATCTAAATTAGCATCTTTTAAAGCCTTATCAGCTGACTCCCTTACTAATCCGGCCATAGATACGTCATCTCTTTTTGATTTATGGTGAGTCTGACCAACTCCCACTACAGCTGCTAAAGCAGTCATGAAGTAGCCTCTAAAAGAACCAACATATTCTGCTGCAAACAAGGCCCTGAAGTTGCATGTGCAAGACCACAATTTAGTGAGGACGACTGAAGTTGTTGAAAAATAGACCCTACCCTATCGAGTCCTGCTGTCATAATTATATTACCTGCTAATGGTCCACCTGACTGATTTATTAAAACATCATCAGATAAATTTAATTCTTTTTTTAATAGTAAATATTGATGTGAAAAAGGTGCATGTAATTCAGCTACCTGTATGAGTTTTTTATCAAGATTTAATGCTTTTGCAGATATTTGGATAGAAGGAGATTTTGTAAGATCTCTCATTCCAATTTGTCCCGTTTCTATTCTGTGATCAAAACCAGTTATAAAAACTGGTCTTTTATGAAGCTCCTTTGCTTTCTTTTCTGAAGCAATAACCATAACCGAAGCTCCGTCAGTGATAGGTGGGCAGTCATGTTTTCTGAGTGGTGATACAAAATATGGTTCATTAAGTAGATCCTTAATTGAAATATTACCAGATAACTGTGCATTGGGATTATTTAAAGCATAACTTCTACTTTCTTTTACTACATGAGCCATCTCTGTTTCTGAAATAATATCTTCTTCTAGGAGTAATCTAGCTTGTAAAGCAGCAAGACTTACACTGTCAGGCCATAAAGGAGCCATGTAATAGGGATCTAATTGTAAACTTAATATCTCCCTAACTTGCCCTGGTGAGGATTTACCAAAACCATAAATTAAAGCTACTTCAGCCTGACCTGATTGTATTTTTAACCAGGATTCATAAAGAGCCCAAGCTGCATCCATTTCAACATGAGATTCTTTAATAGGAGGAACTGCACTTACTGCATTTAAGCCATCCACAAATGCAAACGACACTCCTTGTAAATAGTCACAACTTCCAGAACAAGTAAAATCAATATCAGATTGAGTAATATTTAATTCAGCAAAAACCTTATGAATAACGGACATAATGAGTTCAACTTCATTCTGGGCTCCTGCATCTCTCATCATAGGAGTCTGTTCGTAACCTATAATTCCAACTTTATGCATTTTTAAATTTATCCCAAAGATTATCTATATCTCGATCTGGTTCTCCTGTTGGTTCAAAATAAATTATATTTTCCAGGCTAGGTTTCCACTCATTTTTAGGTCTCCATAAAGCTTTTACTCTCATACCTATCGTTACTTGATCATGAGGGATTCCGCTTATAAGATGCATAAAAGACAAGTCTGCTCCATCCAAGACAATATTAGCGGAAACAAATGGAGGATCTACAGCACCACCTGGAATCGGAATATAATTAATTGTAAAAGATTCCACCGTACCTGTATGAGCTACTTCAACCTCTTCTTCTGTAGCCACTCCGTCTCTAGGACAAGAGCCTCTTGGCGGAACATAAACCCCTTTACATATGGGGCAACGTTGTCCAACTATTTTACCTTCTAACATTTTTTGTAAAAATAATGTCGTAGCAGCTCCAGCTGTATAGCTATAATTAAAATGAATAGGTGCTTCAAATCCAATTATTTTATTGTCTTCACTCATCTAATTATATTTTTTCAAAATAACAAATATCCTTGATAGATCCCTTTGGAGGAAGTGCCCAGCAAGCCTTAACTCTCATTCCTATTTTCATCTCATCTTCTGAAGAGATTTTAATAGCATGTAAAAAATTAGTGTCAGCGCCGTCTAATAAGATTAATGCCCAGGCAAATGATTCCTGTATTGGGTGCTTATCTAGAGGGGAATGAACCCAAGACCAAGATTTTACTGTTCCTATGTTACCTAACTCAACGAATTCAGATAGTTCTTCTCCTGTATCAGGATCAAATTCTACTGGAGGCATTAGCACTTTACCCTTGCTATTTTTGATGCCCATAATCTGGCAAGATTGAAGACATGTAAGGAAATGCCCAACTATTGGGCCTGTAGACCTAGTATAAGTAAATCCTAAGTCAAAATTAGCTCTTAAAATATTTTTTTCATTCATAGAATTTAGGTAAAATTAAGAATCAAGTTATCATTCTAAAAAATATATTGTAAGGAAAATAAGATGAATAAACCACTCGTTGTTATTACTGGAGCAGGATCAGGCATTGGAAGAGCTTGTGCAATTAAATTCCAAGAAAATGGATACCAAGTTGCCTGCCTAGATATTAACCTTCAGGAAGCTAAAAATACCCTTAAATTAATTAATAGTGATGGCAGAGCATACCAAGTTGACGTAAGTGATTATAAGATAGTAGAGAAAATATCCCAGAATTTAATTTCTAATCTCTGCTCTCCCTGCGTACTAATAAACTGCGCAGGAATTAGCCCTAACCCTATGCCAACTCATTTATATGACATCGAAGAATGGAAAAGAGTAATTGATATAAATTTAAATGGATCTTTCTATATGATGAAATATCTGATACCTGCTCTTCTTGAAAATAGCAATAGTTCTATTGTCAATATTTCTTCAGTCTTAGGAGTCGTTGCAAATGCTACAACCTCTGGTTATGCAGCAAGTAAACATGCGATAGTTGGTCTTACTAAAGCTGCAGCATTAGATTATGCCCAACATGGTTTAAGAGTTAATTGCGTAGGTCCAGGTGTTATTGAGACTAATATGACTAAAGAAATATTGGCAGATCCTAAGACTAAGGAAATGCTGTCTTCACAAACTCCCATTGGTAGGGTAGCAAAACCTCGCGAAGTAGCTAATCTTATTTATTATCTTAGCTCTGAAGATGCTGAATTCATCACAGGTAGTTTTTTTCCAATAGATGGGGGTTACACAACTGCTTAAATTGCGGTCCTCAACAATGTCGATATAACTCTTTCTAATTGATCTAAAGTTCCGCATTGCATAACCTTAGTGCAATGAGCAGAATAAGAAGTCATTACTGAATCGCCCGTATCCCACCTATATTCTCCTTCTGGATTAAGCCAATAAACTTGCTTAGATCTTTCATATATTAATTTTAGTAAATTTGATTTGTCAGGTCCAAAATTATTTCGAGCATCTCCTAAAATAACAATAGTAGTTTTTCTATCAATATCCTCTAAACATAAACTTACAAAATCAGATAAAGCTTGACCATAATCTGTAGAACCACCACCATGTCTAGATAAAGCATGCTCTATTGCTGGCTCTAACTGCTGTTTTTTAAAGTCTTCAGTTACTTCACCGAGTTCAGATGAAAAAACAAAAGCTCGTATCTTAGATACAACCTCCGTAAGACTAAAAAGAAACATAAGCATAAACCTTGCATATGCCCCTACAGAGCCACTGACATCACAAATGACATAGATTTTTGGACGGTCTACTTTTTTATATTTCCAATTAAGTCCAAATAAAATTCCTTGATTTGACCAATTCTCTCTCAATGTTTTCCTGATATCTAGCTTACCCTTTCTATGATTCTTCTTTCGCCTAGAATGAAGATTTGCTAACTTTTTTGCCATCTTTCTAACTAATGAGTGAACTTCATGCATGTAAGATTTATCTATTTGACCCATATTGAGAGATTTAAATATCTTTTCTCTTAAATGCTCTCCAGAAACATCGCCATGTAATAAAAATTGCTTTTCTACATAATCTGAAACTTTTTCTCTCAAGTTAGAAAGATTTAAACGAAGTTCTTTTTCTAAAGCTGAAGGCTGTCCATCTTGCCCTACACCCGACATTAATCTGACTTCATCTTCTAAAACAGAAACACCCATATTTTCAAGTATTCTTCTAGTAAAAACAGCTCTTTGAGTAAAATATTTAATTTCCGAAATATTAGCATCTTCAGCTGCTTCTGCTATAGCTAACATTGTTTCAGCCTGATCAGATTTTAATAAGAGATTGCCTAAATCTGAATTAACTTCTATTGATTGATTATTTTTTATTTCTGGTAATTCTGATTTAGAATTATCAAGAATCATTTCTGAATTAAAAAAATCTTCAAAACATTTATAGAAATCATCTTTTTCTTGAGGAGTTTTTGAAAGAGTTAGAGATAAAGACCTTTTTAAAAGCTCTTTATCCTCTAGACCAATATTATTTATAACTTCAATAGCATCTATTGTCTCAGCTGGAGATGCCTGTATGTTAGAATTTCTTAAAACCTTAACAAAGTCTGTTAAAACTCTATCCATAAAATTATCGAGCGGTAGACTCTTTAATAAGTCTTGGTATTTCTTTCTGGGAAACCTCTATATCTTGCTGATATTTCAGCAGAACATTTAATGTCTCTCGAGCTAAATCTTCATTTAACTCTTCAGCACTTAATAAAATAAGAGTTCTTGCCCAATCTATTGTCTCACTAATAGCAGGAACTTTTTTTAAATCTAGATCTCTCAAACCCTGCACAAAACTAACTAATTGTTTTTGTATATTTTGATTTAAATCTGGAACTCGAGACTTTACGATTTTTCTTTCTAACTTTGCATCAGGAAATGGAATATATAAATGCAAACATCTTCTTTTTAAAGCATCACCAATTTCTCGACTATTATTACTTGTTAAGAAAACTAAAGGTCGCTGCTCTGCTTTAATAGTTCCCAACTCTGGAATAGAAACTTGAAATTCAGATAATATTTCTAGAAGTAATGCTTCAAATTCTTCGTCTGATTTATCTATCTCATCTATCAATAGAACTGAACCATCTCTATTTGATAGAGATTGTAATAAAGGTCTTGATTCAAGAAAATCTTCTGAAAAGAAAATATCTTCAAAATCCATAAGTTTACTTAATGATTCTTTTAAACCTTTAGCTCCTTTTAATACATCACCCAATTGTTCTTTTAAAATCTGAGTATAAAGAAGTTGTTTTCCGTATCGCCACTCATACAGCGCTTTAGATTCATCAAGCCCTTCATAACATTGAAGTCTATATAATTCTTTATCAAAAAAAAGAGACGCTGTATTAGCTAATTCCGTCTTTCCAACTCCAGGAGGGCCTTCTATTAAAATAGGTTTATCTAAAGCTTTTGCTAGATAAACTGCTGTTGCTATTTGGTCATTACAAATATATTTAAGTTTTTGAAAGCCTTTTTTAATCTCTGAAATTTCTTCAGAAGGTCCCTTTATCATTATTTATCTCCAAGTAATTTTCTTAGTTCTTTTACAAAAATAGTAGGCTCATCCAAGAAAAGATGATGCATAGCACCAGGTATACCAACTTGCCTAGATTTAGGTATTTGACCAACATAAGTCATATATTCTAATACCCCAGTACTTAAAATTTGGCTCATTAAACCATAAACTATGTAAATTGGGCATTTTAGGTTCATTAAAATATCAGTTAAATCTTCTGCCTCATAAGTACTCATAATCTTGCCATCAGATTTTAAAACCCAACCTCCATGCTCTTCTTTATAAGAATGTTCAGCAATGTAATTAAGAATAAAATTATGGCGAACAGGCTGAGGGGGCAATAGCCGAAATGCTTTTATAGCTGAATCATAATCTTTATATATAAAATCTGCTCTTATCATACTTCGTCCACTATTTTTAAAAGCATCTAACTTATCAGGAGGTAAGACAATCATTGAGTCTATTATATAAAGAGAACTAATCAACTCCGGATAAAGACTTGCAGCTTTAACTGAGATTGGTCCACTCATGCTATGCGCAACTATTTTTGCCTCTTTCCAGCCCATGTCTTCAATAACGCTCTTAATTTCTAATGCATATATATCTTGAGAGTAATTACTTCTATGGTCGCTATCTCCCATACCTGATAAATCCATAGCAACAACAGAATAATCATCTAAAAAACAAGGAGCTATAAAGTCCCACCAGTGCGAATTAGCAGCATATCCATGTATAAATAAAAGGCCAGGCTTGTTTGGATTCCCCCATTTTTGATAAGATATATTTGCACTATGCACTCTCACGCTATGGCTTGAAGACTTAATAGCAACTAAATCATTGAACCAACTAGGAATATCCATTTTATAATTTATTAATTACAGATTTTAAAGTTTCACCTATTTTTAATATTTGCTCCTCTTGGACTATCAGAGCAGGAGAAATAACTAAATAGTCTGCAGAAGATCTAAGAAGAAGTCCCTGATCATAACATTCTTGAAATACTTTCATTGAAGTTGCATTAGCAGGTCCTTTGTTATCATTAAAATGAATTGCTCCCATCAGGCCAATGTTCCTTATGTCTAAAACAGAATCATTAATACCTTTTAGAGAATGAAGAGTATCTTCAAAAAGAGTCTCTAACGATAATGCTCTATTGAATAAATCTTCTTCCTCATATACCTCTAATACAGCTAGAGCCGCTGCAGAAGCAACAGGATGCCCAGAATAGGTATAACCGTGGAATAATTCTATTGAATCGGGAGAGGCACTCATAAATTCTTGATGAATATCATTCCTGAAAGCTACAGCACTCATGGGTATTACTCCACTGGTAAGTCCTTTGGCCATTGTTATTATATCTGGTCTAACTTGAAATCGTTCAGCAGCAAAGGAGTGGCCAAGTCTACCAAAGCCAGTTATTACTTCATCAAATATCAGCAAGATATTGTATTTGTCACAAATATCTCTTATTTTTTTTAAATAACCTTCCGGCGGAACAATTACCCCACCTGAACCAGTAACTGGCTCAATAATAACCGCTGCTACTGTAGACGGATCATGAAGTAGTAATTTTTCTTCTAGAATATCAGCTAAATGCCCTCCCCATGAAGGCACTCCTTTAGAAAATGCCATATAGGCTGGATTCCAAGTATGGGGAATAAGATCTACATCTGAGAAAAGAGAGCCAAAAAGATCCTTGTTCAAAGGAATGCCTCCAACTGAAGTTCCTCCAAAATTTACTCCATGATAACCCTTTTCTCTACCTATGAATTTAGTCCTATTAGGTTCACCTCTAAGAGCATGATAGCCGAGCACAACCTTCATTGCAGTCTCAACAGCTTCCGATCCTGAATTTCCAAAAAAAATTCTATCTAAGCCTTCTGGTGTTAAAGACGAAACCTTTTCTGCAAGTTCAAAAATCTTTGGATGAGCCATATTAAAGATAGTGGAATAATCTAACTTTCCAACTTGTTCTCGAATAGCTGAAACAACCGTAGGATGGCAATGACCTACATTGCAACACCAAAGCCCAGCTACACCATCTAAAATATTTCTGTCATCATGAGAGGTATAATACATACCAGATGACTCGACAAGCAATCTAGGATTTTCCTTAAATAACTGGTTGGCGGTAAAAGGCATCCAGTAATTATCTAGGTTAAGAGAATTTTTCATTTTATTAGGTCTAGTTTAAAACAATAAAAAAGTTAGAACTAATTATTCTATAATAAAATATAATGAATCTTTTAAAGAAACTTCCAAAGATACCTCAACAAGAGAGAAGTAAAAAAAAACGGGCTTTGATCTTAGAGACATCTAAAAGAATCATAAAAGATCTTGGTCCAGATGCGTTAACTTTAAAAAATGTTGCAGAACGAGCAAACTTAAAAAGACCTTCTTTATATAAACTATTTCCTAGTGTTGAATCTATAATATTTTCTCTAAGTGAACTCTACATTAAAGAACTTCTTAATTTAATTAAAAGTAACTTTAACCAAGTTAAATCCCAAGAACTAGAATACTATCTTAAAATTTTCATAGATGTATCATCTATCTTTCTCAATAAACAACGCTACCTATCTTTTCTATTTATTAATCTAAATATGAATTTCCATTCAATTGAGCGGTCATTAAATCATCAAGAACATTTAGCAATTTCCTTTTCCATATTATTAAACGAACAAAATATTAAATTTGATAGGGAAAAAATAATGATTGCTGTGCAAATAATTTTTGCTGTTCTAGGTCATGGTTTAAGGTCTAAAGGTTTGATTGACTCAAGAACGATAAATGATGCTAAGAGATCTGCATTAGCCGTTATTTCAATTTAAAAGATCTTTTAAATTTCCTGAAAATTTAATAGACGGCTCAGAAGAAAAATTAAATTTAGCAAATCTTTGTAATTTAGATACTACTTTACCTGAAGAGGCTTCAACGTAATAATCCAGATGAGTATTTATGGTAAATTTTCCAAACAATAGGTTTTCTTTTGGTGTAGATCTAAAAGTAGAAGTTAACTCTTTATTCTTGCATTCGATTGAGGCTTTAAGACCTATTTCTTGATTAAAAAAACCATATACATCTAACAAGTTGCCTGTCATCTTTCCATTGGCATGATTGCAGCCTAACTTATTGAAATTTAAAATAGGAAGGTCGATGGATACATTAGATAAAGTTAAAGGGTATTTTGTATTATTTATAAATGCTTTATTTATTCTAATTCTTAAAAATGCTTTTTCTAGAAGATAATTTTGAGAATGGTTATAAGCAATTATACCTTTAAAATCATAGTTCTTGTTTTTAGCTATAACACTAAAGCCTAACTTACCTTCAAAAAGAAGTTTAGGATCATAGATAAGCATAATATTTCCTAGATCGGTATCTAAATATTGAACTCCTTGTAACGATCCACTCCACCACTTTCCATTTTCATTTTCTATATGGATATCTTCATACTTCAATTGAAGAAGGCTACTTAAAGATTTCATAGGAATGAAATAACTTGATGTCATCAAGAAAGTAAGAATCAATAAAATTGCATATCTGAGTTTCATCTTACAGTGATAGTACTATCTGCGCCTTTAGTCCAATGTGTTTGCCCCCTGATATGTTGCGTCTTAATGAAGCATTAGAAATTGATACTAAGCCCTGACTCTTCAAATCTCTTAGTAAATTTAATAAATCAATAAAATTCACATTTTTGATAGTAATAGATAAACTTCCTTGTTTAATAGGTTGCAATCTGTCTATTAGAACCCCATTTTTACGAGCTATAGTACCTACTTTAGAAGCAAAATTTTCAGCTGTTAGCTCTCCAGATGTACTAATGGGTGATGACTCCATTACCTTTTTAATTTTTAAAAAAAGAGTTCTTTCATTATTTAAATCTTGAATTGACTTCTCTTTCCAAGAATAAACTCCTTGATAGAGAGCTCCTAAGACTAATACTAAAGCCATAAATATAGCAAAAACAACTAAGATTTCTTGATTTCGATCTAATTTATTTCTGTAATATTTCATTTCTGTCTAATTAATATCTCGCTGATTACAAAACTTCCCGATCTTCTGGAGGAACCGGTTTCAACTACAAAACCTCGATCAATGAATTCGCGCTTAATTTCCTCTAAATTTTCAAATTCAGGGCTCTCAATTTCTAGTAAAAATAAATTATTTTCTTTATCGAAATTTATTGAGAAAATAGAAGCATCTAAATTATTAGATAATATTTCTGAAGAAATTAAAAAAGTATCCATAAATCTTCCTATTCCTTGGTCTTCGATACCCTTTAACTTCTTCTTAATTTGACGTGTAGTATTGCCAGTAAGAGGTTCATTTGGATAAAGCTCTTGATAAGATTTGATAGACAAATTATTAAAATTGTTAGTTAAAGATTCATTTTTATAAGCTGAGATAGTCATATTTAATATCTGTAAAAGAAAAATACTAAAAACTGAAAGAATAACAATATACCAACTTTTTATTAACTTATTCCATGAAACCTTTGGTAGAAAATTGCCTGTCAATAAGTTTAATTCAAAAAAGAAGTTATCTACATTTAAGTTAATAAAATCTGCCAGATGCTTAATCTGGAAAACTACATCTCCAAAATCTACTTTAGGATTACCATCATGATATACAGACATCTTAGAAATTTCATACTCAGATAAACCCTCTTGAACAAGAGAAGATATAGTTACTTTATCTGAGCTCCACCTCCATTTATTTCCATAATTAACAAAAGAAGAATCCTTATATGAGACTAGAAAACCTTCATTGGTTTTACTAGATATGAAAGATTCTATTGGTATTATAGATTTGGGATGCAAGTAAATGCCTTGCATCAAAGATAAACATTTCTCAATGACAGCTTTTGCAGTAATTGAAACTAATAAAAAGCCATCTTCATCTCTTGATGTAAAAGTTAAATGATAATCACTCATATTACCTAAAGTTATATCTTCGATTAAATGAGGTATCATTTTATTTAATTGCGATTTATTAACTGGCGGAACTTTTATTCTCTTAAATCTTGTTCCAGAATTAGAAATAATCAGATGAATTTTAAATTGGTCATATCCCCGAAAGTTTTCTTCTACAAAAGAAACTCTCTTGTACGAATTGTTTCCATCATCTATTAAGAAATCAACGAAATCATGATCATGTGTATCTAAAATGAGAAATAAATTATCCATCGTAGACTCCTATATTCCTTGATAAGATGGAAACAAATCCTGAGTCTTCTAGGCTCATAACGGATTCCATGTAATAAGGATATCCTTGAGCCAGGACCTTAGTTTTTAAAAGATAAAAATATGAATTTACTCTCAATTGTGATCTTACAGATTTTGATACTATAACGTCTTCAAGTTCTGGGTGCGCCCAAAATTCAGCTATATCTAAAAAACCACCTTCTGGACGATCTCTCAAAATATTTTTAGCACTTGTTAAAGAAAAATTTTCTCCAAAAAACATTGCTAATAAGGCTGGTTTATCTTCAGGGATGGCATTAATATTTACGCTCGTATTACCTATTAATGGCAAAGAGCAAAGATAAGGTGATAAATTTTTTACAACTTCCATCGAATAGTTTTTAATGCTGTTTAATTCTAATAATACCGATATAGGTTGATTTCCTGTTCTGTAAGAGGGGTCTTTCCTAATATAATAATCATCTTCAGCACCTAAAGAATCAGAATAAAAAACGTCACTATCTAGCCAATCCACTAAAGGATATACTAAACCTCCTATCTCAAAATCATTAAAACTTAAAACTTTTAATAACCTCTTATAATGATCTACACCACCCTGATTAATAATTGAGTCTCCACTTATTTCGTCTTTTCTAATCAGGCTATTCACATTAAAGCATGCATTTAAATCTTTAAGGCTTCCTTCTATTTGGGCCCCTTCCAGGGTAACTTTAATTACAGGTAAATCATTATCAGCAATAATTTTAGACCTATTTTTTTCTCTTACTCTTTGCTCTAAGAAATTAGAAGCAGTTGATTCAACTCCCACTGCATACCATTGGGCTTGTTGCCTATTTTTCAGATCATTAGAAAATTTAGATAAATTAATAAGATTATTAGAGGAAAAAACACCTACGGAGGTAATAATAGCAACAACCATTAAAACAAGAATCAAAGCAGCGCCCCTTTCCTTGACTGAAATAGTCATAAAGTTGTATTAGATAAAATAAACAACTTTTTTATGGCCCCTATAGATTGAACTCTAAATATAACTTCAATTATCTTGGGAAGTCTATTGTTATCTAAGTCAGTTACATCTGGCCATCGATCGGTCCAAATAGTATCTTTATAAAACCTCACCTCTACTTCTTCAACTTGAGATAATAAAATCTGGCTATAGACAGGGGTATCCTCTGTTCTATCTGCATAAAAATATTCCTTTCTTTGAATGTTGCCATCTATCAAAAAATACTCTATCCATCTGACCGCTCCTTTTGTTTTATCTACTGTGAGGGTATTAATACTAAATGATAGGAAAGGTGAATCATCTAATGCACTCTGATTATTACCTTTAAAGGAATAATCAATATAATCTCCTTTATTGTCTCTGGCCCTTCTATTGATGGACTGTATTAGATCTTGGCTAAGTTGCGTATTTGTTAATTCTAATCTATTGATTAATTTAGATCTTTCAGAAACTTCAGCATTATAACTAAGGCTAGTTGAAAGGCCTGAAAATAATAAAACACCTAAAAGACCTAATAATGAGATAGAAACTAAAACCTCTACTAAAGTAAAACCTTTTTCTCCCATTACAAAGTTTTATAGCCTAAAAGGGAGGCAATCTCTTTGCCATCTTGTCTACTAACAGTAATATTGATTTGAGCAGCTCTCCCATCTTCAGAAAAATCAATGTCTCTAATCCACGAAAATTCTCTATCTGCCTGCATAGAAGTACCAGATGCATATACTAATCCGTCCTCTGAAAGCATTGTTTGAATTAAGATATTTTCAGCCACTATCCCTGCTAAATAATCTTCTTCCATAAAACCAGAAAAAATTGCATTGGAAGAAAATATTTTCAATCCAGAGATTAAAGCAAAAGATAAGATTCCAAAAGCTACAAGCACTTCAACCAAAGTAAAGCCTTTTTCTAATGACTTGATCACTTTTACCAATTACCTATATCCGAATTATCGCCTTCGCCACCTATATCCCCATCAGCCCCTAAGGAAAAAAGATCATAATCTCCATTTTCTCCTGGAATTTTATATTGATATGGGTTACCCCAAGGATCATCAGGAAGTCTCTTTATATATCTTCTTGAAGAATTATTTGTTTTATCTTGGCTAGATGAAACCAAAAAACTTAAGCCTTGATCTTCAGAGGGGTAGGTATATTGTTCCAATTTATACATTTCTAGGGCATTCTCTAATATTACTATATCTGCTTTAGCTTTCTCTATACGAGCCCTCTCTTGACTAGGCATAACATTCACAGCAACTAAACTTGTTAAGAGTCCAATGATCATTAGTACAACTAAGATTTCTATTAAACTAAAGCCATGTTCAAACTTATTTAAGATCTTATATTTTTTTTTCATAACTTTTTTAACTTATTAAAGAAATATTATTCATTTGCATCATAGGTAAAAGGATGGCTGCCACTATTACTGCAACTATACCTCCCATGATAACTACAACTAAAGGTTCCAAGAAACTCATCATAAGTTTAGTGGACTGTTCAAATTCTTGATCTAGATATGAAGAAGTTTTTACCAACATCTTTTCTAAGTTTCCGCTTCTTTCTCCACTTGCTACCATTTGGATTACTATAGGCGGAACTTCTTTTACTGAAGCTAGAGATGCTGATAAGGACTCACCTTCTCCTACCTTTACTAAATATTTTATCATTTTTGTCTTCAACTCTGAATTTGTTAATGTTTCTGAAGAAATATTTATTGAATGCAATATTGGTATATTACTAGATCTTAAAATACTCAAGGAACTAGTAAAACGAGTAAGATTAGAATTGATTATAAAAGTTTTAATTAAAGGCAATCTAAGTAGAATTTTATCAAAAAAACTAACAAAGATTTCTTTTCCAAAGTACCTAGTAATAACAACTATAAATATAACAAGAATTACTAAAAGCCAAGGGCCGGTTCCAGTCAAGAAACTAGAAAAAGAAATTAATCCTTGGGTTAAAACAGGTAAAGCTTGATCGGTATTAGAGAATTGATCAATTATACTTGGAACTACAAATACGAGTAAAAGACCTACTATAATTAAAGCCATAAATATTAGCACCAGAGGATAGATCAATGCAGCTACAATGCTTTGTTGTATTTTATTCCTTTGTTCTAAATAATTCCCAGTATTCTCTAGTATTTCCTCTAATTCTCCACTTTCTTCTCCTGCGGCAATCAAAGAAACATATAAATTATCAAAAGTCTCCGGGAATTCTTTTAAAGATTGCTTAAAGCTTACGCCTTCTTTAATTTTTGACGATAAGACTAAAGATAATTCTTTTACCTTCTGATTAGAAGATTGGTCAGCTATTGCGCGGAGGGCTTTATCTAATGGAACGCCGCCCGATAATAAAGCTGATAGTTGCCTTGTCATAAGGATTGTATTCTTAAGCCCTATTCCTTTTTTAAATATTTTAAATATAAATCTATTATTTATTTTTTCGACACTTAAGGGGGAAAGGTTTTTGCTTATTAAATCTCTTCTGACAGCATCAGGACTATCTGAAGACATAATTCCTTTTTTTTGATTGCCATCTTGATCTATGGCAACATAATTATATCCGTCCATTTACAACTCTTTAGTTACCCTTAAAACCTCGTCAAGCGAAGTAAGACCTTGCATAACTAGTTCTAGTCCAGATTCAAACAACCTATTTTCTTCTGAAAAGCTCAATTCAGTTAATTCTTCTTCTGAAGCATTACTATTTATTGCTTCTTTTACCATGTCATCAATACTAAAGAATTCAAAAAGACCAATTCGACCCAAATAACCAGTTTCATGGCATTCTTCGCAACCAACACTCACATACACTTCAGACGAATCAGGTAGATGAACATTATCTGATACAGTTTCTTGTTTTTTACATTTAACACATAATCTCCTCACTAGTCGTTGTGCTAAGACTCCTTTTAAAGATGAAGAAAGTAAATAAGATTCTATTCCCATATCTCTTAAGCGCGTTACGACACCTACTGAGTCATTCGTATGAACAGTGGATAAAACAAGATGACCTGTAAGACTTGCTTGAATTGATATTTCTGCAGTCTCTAAATCCCTAATTTCTCCCACCATCACAACATCAGGATCTTGCCTTAGTATAGCCCTTAAACCTCTAGCGAAAGTCATGCCTACCTTTGTATTTACTTGAGTTTGCCCAACCCCTTCTAGACCGTATTCAATAGGATCTTCAACAGTCAAAATATTTCTTGTCTTATCATTTAAAATATTTAAAGCTGAATAAAGAGTAGTAGTTTTTCCTGATCCAGTGGGGCCACTAACTAAAACAATTCCATTCTGCTTCTTTAGGATTTTCTTAACTTGACTTAATGTGCTTGAAGACATACCTAATTGCTCTAATCCTAATTGAGTTTCTGCCTTATCTAAAATTCTTAAGACTAGCCTTTCTCCAAAACTAGAAGGTAAAGTAGAAACTCTTATATCTATCCATTTTTTTCCTAATTGCAATGACATTCGGCCATCTTGTGGAATCCTTTTTTCAGCAATATCCAGCTGTGACATAACTTTAATTCGAGCATTTATCATTGGAGCCATCTTTTCTGAAGGCTTGAGGATCTCTTGCAGCACACCATCTACTCTAAACCTTATTGAAAGATATTTTTCAAAAGGTTCTATGTGTATATCTGAAGCACTCGCTTTTATTGCCTCAGATAAAATAGCATTAATTAACTTGATAACAGGCGCGTCATTATCTGTATCTAATAAATCAGATGTCTGCGGTAAGTTCTCAGCTAAAGCAGTTAAATCATAATTATCATCTATATCTTCAGCTAAAGTAGAGGAAGCCGTAGATGAATTACCATAGATATCTGAAATAATTATATCTAATTCTTCTATGCTCACTCTTTCAATGATTAGTGGCCTAGCGAAACAGGAATTTATTTCAGAAAGTGCCTGAAGTGATGTATTTTGAGTACATTTAAGCTTCACTTCCGTAGTCAAAACTTTAAAGACAACCACTTGATGATCTTTAGCAAACCTATAAGGTATTTCTGGAGTTATTGAATCTAGAGATAATTCATCCATCGGCTAATTGCTAGGATCTTTTGATTCTATGACTTCTTGCATAATACTTAAGTCAGGGGTGATACGCCCTTGTTTCTTTAAACTATTTTGAATAGCCTGGAAATAATTATATTTTCTACTACTAACTGCTCTTAATGAAGCAGTATCTCTTATTATCTTTGGCCTCATAAAGACAATTAAATTTCTTTTTGATCTTGAAGTTGAACTTGATTTAAATAACCTTCCTATTAATGGAATGTCCCCTAGAATTGGTACTTTCTTTTCTGATTCTTGCACATCATCATCAATCAATCCCCCTAAAACTATCGTATCACCGTCTTCTACTAAAACTGTTGTTTGAATTTGTCTTTTACTAGTTATTAAGTCAGTTGTAGTTGCGGTTATAGGACCCACAACACTTGAAACTTCCTGGTTAATTAACAATTTAACAGCATTTCCTTCGTTAATTTGAGGAGTTACAGTGAGTTTAACTCCCACTTCTTGTCTTTGAACTGTCCTGAAAGGATTAGAATTATTTGTACTAAGAGTCTCACCAGTTGTGATTGGTATCTCTTGTCCAACTATTATGGATGCTTGCTCATTATCCATAGTCATAATGGAAGGTGTGGAGAGGACATTTGAATCTGCATCATTTGTCACAATATTTAATATGGCTGCAAAGCTTTCACTATCATTTTTTACTCTTGCTATACCAGCAGCCATACCTTCTAAGCCTAATAGAGAGTTAGATGCAGTTGAAGATAGATTCGAAGAAATATTATCATCATTAACTTGAGATCCAGTAATGCCAATAAGGTCTGGGTTTGGACTACCAAACCTCTGGGCTAGAGCTGGTGAATTTTTACCATCTCCAGAATAAAGCAACTGAACTCCAAGATCTCGAGCAAGTTTATCAGAAACTTCAATTATCAAAGCTTCTACTAGAACTTGTGCTCGCCTGATATCTAATTGTGAAATTATTGACTCTAAGGTTTTTAGTATCTCTGGTTGAGCTGATATTACTAATGAATTAGTATCCAGATGAAAGCTAATACTAGCATTAAAACCTTTTAATTCTCCTGAAGATTCTTTTTGACCTTCTAAATTTTTTGCTACATCCTTAAGGATGCTAGCAACTTCTTCGGCTTGAGCATATTTTAAATATACTACTTTTAAATTGCTAGATTCAAAATCTGACTTGTCTAGATCTCTTATAACGTCTTTTAATTGATTAACTAAAGCTTTTTGACCCCTAAGTAATAAAGAATTACTTCCATCTACGGCTATAACACTGTATGAATTTAAGGAGGAAGAATTTGATCCCTGATACATGGAATTAAGTATCCTTGAAATCTCATTTGCAGAAGTATTTTTTAACGGAATTAATTCAAAAAAATCAGCTGGGCTTTTATCTAATTCCTTTAGAAGATTTTTTATTCTAATTAAATTCCCAACATAATCAGCAATGATCAGGGTATTAGTTGCCTCATAAGCTGCAATATGACCTTGTTTATTGATTAAAGGCTTTAATAGAGGAGTTAAATTTTTGGCATTAGCTTGTTTTAAACGTATAACTTCAGTTGTCAGGCTGTCTAAGTCAGGTCTTCCTGACGAAAAATCTTGCCTCCCACCTGATTCAGGCATAACTTTTACAACTCCACTATTTTCAATAGCTGAGTAACCATGGACCCTTAAAACAGATAAAAATACAGCATAAGCCTCTTCATTATTTAGATCTTGATTTGAGACAACCGTCACCATTCCTTTAATTCTTGGATCTAAAACTATTGTTTTATTAGTAATTTTAGCAATATCTGATGCGAAAGCTCGTATATCTGCATCTCTCAGGTTAATTGTAGCTGAAGATAAGATGCTTAGCTGTAAAAGAAGAATGAGGCTTAAAATACTCCTAATCTTAAGTTGTGAAGTTATGAATCTCATGTCAATTAAGTTCAACTCGCAAAGACATACTATTCTCTCCTCTTAAGATATCTAGATCTACTTGATTCGAGAAATTGGACATCTCCACAGTCATAATAGGGTCATTTACTGAGATTCCATTAACAGCTATAAGTAGATCTCCAGACTGCAGTCCGCTTTCCTCAAAAGCTTTTATGTTCAGGCCAGGAAATACTTTAAATCCTTTCATAGATCCATTAGAAAAATAAGGTTCGAAAGAAACTACATCCTGTGAAGATATATTTATTGGCTTAGTTTTAACAACATTTACTGACTTAGGATTATAAGATGCAATGTTAGAAATTAATGAAGTGTCATTAAAAGCAACACTTTCTCTAACTCCATTTCTAGAAATAACTACCTTATGCTTCAAGATAGACTCTAAAATTGTGTCTCTTTCTATCACATCATTGACTGAATAAATTGCTTGTTTGCCCTTATCAAACCCTAAAATAGCGGCATCTGCTACCCCTTGATCTGAATAGCGAATTCCATAGAGGCGCAAAGGTAACGAAGTTGGTGGAACTTCTTGATCCAGATTTATGTTACCTATAATTGTATTTTTTGGTTTAAATGGATCTATCTCTTTACTAAAAAGCACCTCTGTTAGTTCTTCTGAACCTTCCGGACTAATTGTAAATTTATTATCAAACTTTCTATCTATAATTAGATTAAAACCAATATTAAGAACTTGAAGAAGAAGAATAATTATTAAAAAAGGTTTAATAAGATTATTAATCTCTAATAGTTTATCTTTTCTGCTATCAAGATAAGCTTTAAAAGAAATAAGATAATAATTATTTTGTAATTTATTCATGCTCTTAACACATTGACTTTAAAACTAGTTTAACAACTTTCAGATCACATATTGTATCCTACATGTAAGTAAAGATAACCTTAGTTGTCTTTTAATCAATATGTACTCTTTTCTAATTGACAATAATCAAATCGCTATAGTGATATTCACTTTCCTGTTGGGGGTAATAATTGGAAGCTTTTTGAATACAGTTATTTATAGATTGCCTATCATGCTGGGTATTATTGAAAGAGTTGATAAATTTAAAAGGTTTAATATAAGCGAACCAAGATCCCATTGCAGAAACTGCAATAGTATCATCCCTTTTTACTTCAACATTCCTGTTATAGGCTATTTTATTTTAAAAGGTAAATGTCACCATTGTAAATCTTTTATATCTTTAGAATATCCAACTCTTGAGATATTAACTGGAGTTACTTTTTTATGGTTAACTCTACTCTTAGGTTTTTCAAACTTTCTTATTTTTATGTGCTTTCTTTCAAGCACATTAATAGTAATAGCCGTTATTGACTTTAAGCATTTTATAATTCCAAATTCCATTACATATACTTTAATTTGCTTAGGATTGTTAATTAATTACTTCTTTGAGATGACAATATTACGATATTCAATATTAGGCTGTGTTGGAGGGTTCTTACTTTTCATGTTTATAGAAAAAGCTTTCTTCATGATAAAGAAAATAGATGGTTTAGGCAGAGGGGATGCAAAATTTGTTGCAGCTATCGGCGCCTGGGTGGGTATTAATTACTTACCTTTAGTTATTTTTTTGGCCGCCTTTCTAGGTATCTTGTTCTTTATAATTTTTTTAATGATAAATAAAAAAAGTCTAAATGAAAGTCTAAACATGGAGATACCCTTTGGAACTTTTTTAGCAATCTCTTGTATATTGATTATGCCTTTAACAATTAATTGAATAAATTATTTTTAAGAAAAAATTAAATAATATTTATATGAATATCCCCTTAAGGGTAAAGAAAAATAGAATTGATAACCCGGCCCCTACAGGAAGAGTTATAACCCAAGAAATAATAATCCTTCCCACAACGCCTAAATCAATGGCGGAAAGCCCTCTTGCCAGCCCTACTCCTAATACAGCTCCAACAAGTGTATGAGTTGTAGAAATAGGCAGACCTGTACCAGATGCTAAAACAACTGTTGTAGCTGCTGCCAATTCAGCTGCAAAACCTCTACTAGGGGTTAACTCAGTTATATTCCGTCCTACAGTCTCAATTACTTTATAACCTAACATAGCCAAGCCAGCTACAATACCTGAGCCGCCTAATAGTAATATCCACCATGGCATAAGAGACTTACTAGCAACCTCTCCTCCAGTTTGAACAATACTGACTACTGCAGCTAAAGGACCTACAGCATTCGCAACATCATTTGAGCCATGGGCAAAGGCCATAGCACAGGCAGTAAAGACCATAAGCACGGCAAAAACTCTTTCAACCCCATTGAAAAGAACGTCTCCTCTTTGCTGAGAAGTATTATCAACGCCTCGTAAAATTAAAGATCCTAGTAAAGAAATACCAAGGCCAATAATAATAGAATAGAAAATACTTTCTTCAAAACTCAGACTAAGGCCTACGTGCTTTAAACCTTTTAACAAGGTTACCATCGATAGAACAAAGCCAACTAAAAATATATAACCTGGAATATATTTTTTAGCATTATCGAAAGGGTTTGAAGTATTTAGAATTAATTTTTCAACACTTCTGAAGATAATAAAAGAGATAGTACCTGCCATAATAGGAGAAACTACCCAACTGGATACAATTGAAGTTACTTTAGACCAACTCACTGCGTCTACGCTTATTCCAACTGCAGCAAATCCAACTATTGCACCTACGATAGAGTGAGTCGTGGAAACTGGCCAACCTTTATATGACGCTACCAATAACCAAGTGCCTGCTGCCAATAAGGAAGCTAACATTCCATAAACTAACAAATCCGGAGATGCTGCGAATAAATTAGGATCTATAATGCCTTTCCTGATAGTTGAAGTTACTTCTCCACCTGCCAAATAGGCACCAGCAAATTCAAAAATACATGCTACAAGTATAGCTTGTGAAAGAGTAAGGGCCCTAGCACCTACTGAGGTACCCATTGCATTGGCAACGTCATTAGCCCCTATTCCCCAAGCCATAAAGAAGCCAAACATACATCCGCTAATTAGTAAATAAGGACCATATTGAATAATTACATCCATAGTTTACTCTTCCTCCTTATCTAGATGATATTAATGATATTCTATGACCAACTTGCTCAGATCTATCTGAAATTTCTCCAATCTTATTAATAATGTCATAAAGAAACATGACATTAATAGGCGGAAGATCCTTTTCTATCGTAAATAGTTCAGCCCTTAGAGTTACCTC
>TARA_B110000014_G_scaffold122816_1_pt1 | contig 34924 bp, 30 predicted proteins | sample TARA_B110000014 | Tara Oceans TARA_B110000014 (sample SAMEA4396468) | marine metagenome | biome: Westerlies Biome; feature: [MES] marine water layer (ENVO:01000295) within the mesopelagic zone...; material: water (ENVO:00002006), including particulate matter (ENVO:01000060) such... | reverse complement strand
TAACGAACATTTCTGTGTACCCATTCGATGGGAGTATTTTGTCCCAGTTCATTTACTAAATCTTTCGCTTGCTTCGATACCGGTGAGTAAGGGTCATCATTTATTTCTGATCCTTCGACTATTGGCATCCACTCATCTAGTAATTCAATTAATCCTCTTATTAAACGAGTCTTAGCTTGTCCTCTCTCTCCAAGAAAAATTACGTCATGTCCCGCGAGTATCGCATTTTCCAATTGCGGCATAACGGTCTCTTCGTAACCATGAACTCCTGAAAATAATGAATCACCGTTCCGAATTCTTTCAACCAAGTTTCTTCTAAGTTCTTCTTTTACCGGAACTGACTCCCAACCACTAGATTTGAGTTCACCCAAAGTGGACGGAATTTGCATTTTTCTATTTCTTGAAAACAAATTACCCATGGCGGCACCCTAGCGATCCTTTTGCGTCATTTAAATACCAAAGTGAATTGAATACAAATTTTTCAAATAAACTCGTCTTTGATTTAAAACATTTTTTTGAACTAAGCCTGTTATGAGAAAAAACTATAATGTGACCTTTTGCATGGATAGACGCACTCCGAGATACTCTCAGGTAGCGTTTAAAATGTTGCTTTGCCCAGATAAACCGGATTGGGTCCGGAGACACCATGAACCAAACAACTAGCCAAAGATACCGAGTGAAACCCATTCGTGAAAGTCGCCGCGAATGGCCTTTCCCTCTCAACCTTTATCAGACAGCCGTTGGCAGGAAATGGGTTATGGCTGCCACGGGTATAGGTCTCTTAGGTTTCGTTTTAGTTCATATGATCGGAAACCTTCACGTATATGAAGGCCCTGCGAAAATGCATGAATACGCAGAAGCTCTGAGAAACCTTGGTAGCGGCATACTCCCAAGATCACTAGTTCTATGGATATTGAGATTAGGTCTTATGATTATGTTTGCACTCCATCTGCATTCAGCAATCACTTTAAAAGAAATGAGTAGAAAATCCAGTCAAAATGCTTCTTTTAACGGCGGTGAAAAAAAATACGAAGGTGGAAGACAATACATAGCTGCAAGTTACGCAAGTCGGACAATGCGCTGGACTGGACCGATAATTGCGTTGTTTCTTGTCTATCATCTTGCAGATTTAACTTGGGGTTGGTGGTTAGGGAATGATTTTGTTCCCGGCGACCCATACCACAATCTTTATTCTTCGCTTTCGCGAATCCCGGTGGCAATTTTTTATGTAGTAGCAAACATGGCTTTGGCTTGGCATATTTTTCATGGAGCTTGGTCCATGTTTCAAAGCCTCGGAATAAACAATCCCAAATACAATCACCTTCGGAAAGGATTTGCTGCAAGTTTCGCAGGATTAATACTTCTAGGAAATTTAAGTTTTCCAATAATGACACAAGCAAATCTGATTGATGAAGATGAACGCCTATGCCAGGTTAATGACCTTAACAATGAGGAAGTTTTGGCATGCCTCACTAGACAACTAGAGGATCACTAAATATGGAAACTAAAACCACTCTGCTTGACTCTCGAGTTCCTTCAGGCCCGCTCGAAGATAAATGGGAAAATCATAAATTCTCAATGAAACTGGTGAACCCCAATAACAAAAGAAAATTCGACGTTATCGTCGTCGGAACTGGTCTAGCCGGTGCATCTGCTGCAGCTTCATTGGGAGAACTTGGATACAACGTAAAAGCTTTCACCTTCCATGACAGCCCTCGTAGAGCACACAGTATCGCTGCTCAAGGTGGGATAAATGCTGCTAAGAACTACAAAAATGATGGTGATTCGGTATACAGACTTTTCTATGACACTATAAAAGGCGGCGACTACAGATCCAGAGAAGCTAACGTGCACCGTCTAGCTGAAGTCTCGACAAACATCATCGATCAGGCAACAGCTCAAGGCGTACCTTTTGCTAGAGAATACGGAGGGCTCTTAGATAATCGTTCTTTTGGTGGCGCTCAGGTTTCTAGAACTTTTTACGCAAGAGGACAAACCGGACAACAACTTCTACTAGGCGCGTACTCCGCGATGATGCGTCAAGTCTCAGCCGGAAGTGTTGAGCTGCATACACGCTCAGAATTGCTTGACGTTGTAACTAAAGATGGGAAAGCCTGCGGAATTGTTACACGCGACTTGCTTTCTGGTGAAGTTAGTGCCCACTCTGCCCACGCAGTTGTTTTAGCAACTGGCGGCTACGGCAATGTTTATTTTCTTTCAACCAATGCAATGATGAGTAACGTTACCGCCGCATGGAGAGCTCATCGTCGCGGCGCTTTTTTCGCTAATCCCTGCTACACACAGATACACCCAACTTGCATTCCTGCAAGCGACGATTTTCAATCAAAACTAACTTTAATGTCTGAATCTCTTCGAAATGACGGGCGCATATGGGTTCCGGACGCGTTTGATGACTCGAGACCAGCTCACGAAATCCCAGAAAACGAAAGAGATTATTATTTGGAAACTAAATATCCAGCTTTTGGAAATTTAGTTCCCAGAGATGTTGCTTCAAGAAATGCTAAAAATGTGGTCGATCAAGGACATGGAATTGGACCGCTTAAAAATGGGGTCTTTCTAGATTTTGCTGCAGCTGTTGAAAGAGATGGCCATGACGCTATTTCCGCTAAGTACGGAAATCTTTTTTCTATGTACGAAAGCATTACCGGTGAAAACCCGTATGAAGTACCCATGCGTATTTACCCCGCAATCCATTACACAATGGGTGGCGTATGGGTTGACTACAACCTAATGACAACTATCCCCGGTCTCTATGCAATAGGTGAAGCTAACTTCTCCGACCACGGGGCGAATCGTTTGGGCGCAAGCGCTTTGATGCAAGGTTTGGCGGATGGCTATTTTGTTCTTCCTTACACCATTGGTGACGGCCTAGCAGATCAACTAGGTGAACCAGCAGTTTCTGCTGATGATCCAGTTTTCACTGATGCTATAAATGCAGTAGAAGACGAAACATCAAAATGGCTTTCAATCAATGGGACTCGCTCAGTTGACTATTTCCATAGGGAATTGGGACGACTTGTTTGGGACCATATAGGAATGAGCAGAAACAAAGAGGGTTTGGAAAAAGCAATCTCAGAAATTTCAGCCTTAAAAGAAGAATTTTATAGTGATGTGCGAATTCTAGGCAGTGCAGACACTTTGAATCTTTCTTTAGAGAAAGCTGGGAGGGTTTCAGATTTCTTCGAATTAGCTGAACTGATGGCACAGGATGCTCTAAAACGAGAAGAGTCTTGCGGAGGACATTTTAGAGAAGAACATCAAACTCCTGAAGGTGAAGCCCAAAGAGACGATGAGGAATTCGCTCATGTAGCGGCATGGGAGTGGAATGGAAGAGATGCTTTACAAACCCGACATGTAGAAGAGCTCGATTTTGAAAATGTGACCCCAACTCAAAGAAGTTATAAGTGAGAAAAAAATGTCAGAAGTAATTACCGTTAATTTGAAAATTTGGCGACAAGAAAGCCCTAGTAAAGAAGGTTATTTTGAAGAACACGCCCAAAAAGTAACGACTGAAGCTTCTTTTCTAGAAATGATCGACCTTCTCAATGAGGATTTAAATAATAAAGGACTCGAACCCGTAGCTATTGAAAGCGACTGCAGAGAAGGCATCTGTGGAACCTGTGGTGTAATGATTAATGGGCAAGCGCATGGACCTAGAAAGGCGACTACAACTTGCCAATTGCACATGCGTGAATTTTCAGATGGTGACAAGATCGTTATTGAACCTTTTAGAGCTGGTTCCTTTCCGGTAATACGCGACCTAGTTGTTGATAGATCTCCTTTTGATCGAATTATCGAATCGGGTGGTTATATCTCTGTAAATACCGGTTCAGCTTCTGATGCAAATCTAACTCCCGTCCCAAAAGAGGCTGCTGATCAAGCTTTTGATGCGGCTGCTTGCATAGGATGTGGTGCCTGTGTGGCAGCTTGCCCTAACTCGGCGGCACAGTTGTTTACTTCCGCAAAAATTGCGCATATGGGCTCTCTGCCTCAAGGGCAGCCTGAAAGATGGAAAAGAACTGAGTCTATGGTGGGAACTATGGAAGAGTTCTTTGGTTCTTGTACGAATCACGGAGAGTGTCATGAAGCATGCCCTAAGGAAATCAGTCTCGACTTCATTGCTTTCATGAACCGCGATTACATGAAAGCAAAAGTCAAAAACCGCGCTCTATCGGGTCAGCGTTGATAAAAGTCGAGTTAACATCGAATAACATGATGAGAATATTTGTCATGCGGGAAGGAAACTAAGTTGCTAATTATCTACTTGATATGCGTAGCTCTTTGGATAAAAATGCTTTGGGGTATCAGGAAAAGACCTGACCACCAGAAAACTTGGTTCTGGCCGTTTTTTGTAATAGGTCTTCTATGTTCAGTTATATTTTGGCCTGGACTGTTGGTTCTAAGTGGAGTTTATTGGTACAAGGCAGGCAGGATTCCTCCGGTTGACGGGATAGAAAATGGTAATCCTTTTAGCTAAGAAATAAAATGTTGTTGCTGCTGGCGTCGCCACAGTGCCGCTATGTCGGACTAACGTAACTTTGTGCCACATCGTCATAATGTAAAAGTCCGTTTCTACGAATTAGACCCATACGGGCATTTAAATCATTCTGCTTATATTCAATTATTTGAAACTGGTCGTATAGAAATGCTTGAAGATTTAGGCATTTCTCTGAATGAACTTGAAAAAAATAACTTCAGATTTGTCGTATCACAAATAGAGACTGCGTTTCTAAAACCTGTAGAAGCAGGCTCTTTTCTTACAATAGAAACCGAAATTATAGAAATGCGTAGAGCTTCGTCTTTATGGTGGCAACAAATCGTAAATAAAACTGATGTAGTAGCTACGCAGCGTGCCAGAGTAGCGATCACTAACCGTGATGGAAAACCAGTCCGAGCTCCTCAACAAATAATCGAAGCATTAACCCCCTCCTTATCAAGTTTTAAAAATGATGAATAATTTTGCGTCATTCTTTTTTCGCTTAAAGAAAATTCTTAGCAACCTCTTAAAGGGAATTTCCATGGGAACTGCCGACGTAGTACCTGGGGTCTCGGGTGGAACTATTGCTCTAGTCCTTGGCATCTATGAGCAACTTCTAGAAAACATTAGCAATTGTTCTTTGAGTTTAGGAAAAATCCTAAAAGCTGATATCTCAGGATCAATTAAAGAACTTAAAAAAGTTAATTTTCTTTTCCTGATTCCGGTTATCACTGGCATGTTCCTAACTATTATTTCGATTTCAGGACTTATGGTCGAACTACTTGAGGAACACCCTGAACCAATGTCGGGTCTATTTTTCGGTTTGGTAGCCGCTTCAGCTCTTGTTACCTTTTCATTAGTCAGTGCATGGAGTCCGCAAAAAATTATTTCTTTACTGTCTACGGCAATTCTTTTTTTTGTTCTGTTGGGTCTACGCTCTAGCGCTTTTGAAAATCCTTCTTCATGGATATTTTTTCTTTCAGGATTCATAGCAATTTGTGCATGGATACTTCCCGGGGTATCTGGAGCATTCTTGTTGTTAATAATGGGAAATTATGCTTCTGTGCTAAATGCGATCGATAACCAAGACTTTGGAAACCTTTCAATGCTTTCACTTGGCGCAATTGTAGGGCTAGCAGTTTTTTCTACCTTTTTAAAATTTTTGTTAGACAAATATCGAGACATCGTTCTGTCTTGTTTAATTGGTTTGATGCTTGGATCCTTCAGAGTTCTTTGGCCCTGGCCCAATGGGGTTGGTGTGATCAACAAAGATGGAAATGAAATACTCTCTGGAACAGGCGTTGATTGGCCTAATTCAAATAACTTTCTAACACCTCTACTTTTGGGATTACTAGCATTTGGAATTGTTCTAATTATTGATTCAATCTCGAAAAAATCCACCAAATCTAGAAGTTAGTAATTCATACTCATCTCTGTGGCTGGTTAAACTCGATCCATGCGTGGCCTTTGCGACCATCGTTAGTTTGTATAGAAACCAAACCACGTGGAAAATGTGAGATGTGACCATTATCGGGGTCTGTTAAAAGAACAGGCGCCCATCCAATTGGTTCAAATTCAATAACTGTTTCTCCAAGTATCACATGGCCGCCAGTTGGGATTCCTTCTGGACCTAATTGTGGATTTGAAACAATTCTATATTCTGCGATAAGACCATCGGGAGAGGAATGATACCCGATGCCTAAATCATGTCCTTCTACAGAAACCGCGTGAAATCTTGACCCGTCCTCAAAACGTCCGGAAAACCAAGTCCAGCCTTTATCCCACCAATCTCTTTCTGCCCACGAATGATCGCGTTGACCCCATCCATCTATTTGAGATTTCTTTTCACCTACTTGCACTTCACCTGAAACTCTGCACGGAATTTCATACCGGGTAGTTACGTCATAATGAAACGCCCAGGGCTCTGATCCGTCAGATTTTTTTTCATGAGAATCAGTTGCCCACCCTAAATCTATTCCAACTGGAACTTTCTCACCTCTCATGTCGCCATAAGCTTCTTTAGGATCGTCTAGGGCAACTCCAAATGCTTCTACGCCTACGCTGAAATATTCAAGTGGGCTTTCAACCGCTAAATCTGCCCATAAACCTGTAGATCTAATCTCTAATCCTGGAGGGTCAGGAATCGCAGCGTCATGGTCAATAATAAAAACGGGCTTCTGATCTTCCCCTACTATGCAGCACCAAAACCAACATTCATTGAGATTTGAGCAGACAGCGAGTCTTACGTACCCACCATTTTTACCTTCGTCATCAAACCAATCCATATACCAAGATTCACTCCAAAGTCTTTCTGGCCCTTTTTCATGACGCTTTTCATCAGCAGGTATTGGAACGCTCATTTATTAATCTCCTCATAATAAGGGTAGGGGTCATTGTTGGGGTCTTGTTGCGGAGGTTCAACTTCAGCGGTTACGAGAGGATAAAGATCTTTTGAAATGTCACGTGGGCACTCCCAGTCTATTTCTTTTTCAACTCCTGCTATTTGAGCAAAGGGCCGCAAGAAAGTGAAATAAACGTAGGCTCCACACTTGATACGCTCATCTCTGCTCATGGAAACAATGTTTCTGTAATGAGTTTTTTGAATTTGTTTTACTTTTGCAACAAAGGCTTCAAATTGATCATCGTCTATTGGTTCAAGTTTTCCATTTTTATTCGAAAAAATTGCAAATGAATTCAAGTGGTTTAAATAGTCTTCTGGTTTTGTAATAGAAGTTCCAAAATCTGTGACAGTCACTTCAACTTCCGGATCCAAAACAAAAATTGCCGTCAGGTTTTCATAAGGCAGATCTGAAGCGATTTCTGACCACCAGAAATCACTTTTACTAAGCCTGTAGTAATCGCGGACAATCATTGTTCTGCCATCCGCTAGTTTGTAAGGCCCAGTATCCCCGTGCCCTACGCGAGTGTCGAAGTAAAGCAAGAAAAGGTAATTGATCAGCGTCGCATTTAATTGTCTTATTAAAACTCGTCTGTCTTCATCAACGGAACTTATTGATTGTTCAAAAAGTTCTAATTGAGATGATTCCAATACATTTATCCTGTTGTTATTTTCAGCAGAATGTAGGAACTCGCCACCTCGATAGGAACGGGACACGCGTCCCCAAAAATCTAAGACTGTATAAGCATTTGAAACATCATCAAGAGATTGGTCGATCAAAGACATTATGTTTCTTCCTATCAACCAAAAATTTGCTACTCCCCAAAGAAAAACTGAATTTGCTTGGCAGGCCGGTCGCCTTGCGCGCGTTCCAATCTCTTCTGGTTTCATGGATCTAGTTATAGTTTTTATCGCTTCGGGATATCGCAAAAAAGCTTCGATAGCCGAAACTGTTACGTAAGAAGTAACTGGGATCAGTTGGGATGAATAACCAGTTCTTTCAGCCATAAGACGTGCTGAAATAGGATTTATCGACTTTATGTAATTATTTACTTCTGAAGCTTCACTCATGTCAATCAGCCAAATAAATTGAACCCATAGTTTGAGTGCCATCAAGGATTATTTCCGTCCCGTTTTCAGGTTCATTAGAAAATTCGGCTGCTATCAAACCCGGAATTTGAAATTCACGACTAACTATCCCGATATGACTTCTAATTGTTCCTCCTGTGCAAATCACTCCTGATAGCTCATCAAAAATTGGAGATAAGAAAGTGGCGCCTGCATCTCTGATTACAGCAATTACCCCATCGACTCCCGTGTCCATTAGATCAAGGACGTCTTCTGGGCCTTCTAAACGTTTCCAAAGTCCTCTAGCAGGTTCATAATCATAAGTTTTTTGACCAGTACCAATCTTTTCCATTATTTAACAGTACTAGGAAGATCCGGAGAGATCTGTTACGGAGTAAGCGTAAGATTAAAGTGTGAAAAAAATCTTGCATCTGTCAGATGAGTGGATAAAGGAATTAAACAATGTCGCCCAATCTCACAAAGGTTTAGAAAAAGCTACAACTGACGTTGAACTCGTTGTCGAGTACAGAGTTATGGAAAAGGAATCTATTACTTGGCAGATCTTAATAAATAAAGGTGAAATAGAAATTTCTGCTGGTTGTGCCCATGAACCAGATGTTTGGTTTGAAACTGACAGATCTACCGCCATCTCTTTATTTGAAGGGATGATAAACCCTTTGAACGCAGTGATTGAAGGGAAGATGGAAATAGGTGGTGACCCAAGAAAACTTATCGAAGCATCAGAAATGTTCGAGCAACTAGGTGATGTATTTGAAACAATTCGCGATTCGACAGTTACCAATGCTCAATAAAACTGTAGTTTTTATATATGGGTGAATTATTAGAAATTTGGTTGAAAAAAAACCATGGTGCCCCAATGATTCAACTAACAGAAGCAGAGTTAATAGCCGGTGAAGGCATCAAAAATTCTGCAATTGAGCCCCATGCAGATCGACAAGTAACTGTTCTTTCAAAAGAAAGCTGGGAAGCAGCAACTGAAAGCATAGGCGAGTCTGTTGATGCTAAAGAACGAAGAGCAAATTTCATCGTAAGTGGCGTGGTACTTGAAGAAACCATTGGGAAAATCCTTCAGATCGGTGAACTAAAAATTGAGATAACGGGTGAGACAGTCCCTTGTAAACTGATGAATGAGGTATCTGAAGGGCTCCGTGATGCTTTGAAACCTAAATGGCGCGGGGGTGTTACAGGATCTGTAATAAACGATTGCTTAGTTAAAAATGGTGATTCAGTTAGCTGGCTATAAAACTAGTTTTTAAATTAAGTTCAAGTCAGAAACAGTGTCTCGTTCTTCAGACAATTCTTGTACCGAAGCGTCGATTTTATTTTTCGAAAAGTCATCTATTTCGAGATCTTGAACGATTTCCCAATCACCGTTAGAACATTTGACGGGAAAAGATGAAATTAGACCTTCTTCAACTCCATAGCTTCCGTCGGAACACACAGCCATAGAAACCCAATCATTTGCTGGAGTTGCATCAGTCCAGTTTCGTATATGGTCAATTGCAGCATTTGCTGCTGATGCTGCACTAGAAGCGCCCCGCGCTTCGATTATCGCTGCTCCTCTTTGTTGAACCGAAGGAATGAAGCTGTTTTCTAACCAATTCTGGTCATCTATAACATCTGCAGCAGATTTGTCAGAAATTTTGCAATTAAATAAATCTGGATATTGAGTTGCAGAATGATTTCCCCAAATGGTCATTTTGGTTATTTGTGTCGTTGAAATTTCTAACTTTTGAGCAACTTGGGTTATGGCCCTGTTGTGATCTAACCGAGTCATAGCTGTAAACCTACGCCTAGGAATATCTGGCGCATTATTCATCGCTATAAGGCAGTTAGTATTTGCGGGGTTACCCACCACTAGTACACGTATATCTTCGGCAGCTTTCTCGTTCAATGCCTCTCCCTGGCCGGTAAAAATTTCACCATTGGCCTCTAGAAGATCTTTGCGTTCCATACCTTTACTTCTAGGCCTGGATCCTACTAATAGAGCAATATTGGCGCCATCAAAAGCTTTATCTGATTGATCCGAAAGTTCTATTTCTTTCAGCAAAGGAAAAGCGCAGTCATCAAGTTCCATCGCGACTCCCTCTAATGCTCCCATTGCAGGTGTTATCTCTAAGAGTTGGAGAATTACTGGTTGATTTGGACCGCAAAGTTGGCCACTGGCTATGCGAAAAATGAGGCTGTAACCAATTTGGCCTGCAGCTCCTGTTACAGCTATTCGAATTGGATTCTGGTTCAAGATCTGCTCCATCTGATTATTTTTACTTTCATCTGAGAATACTTTCTAAATTTTGAATTTGGCGTGAAAAATCATAATCAAATCGACTTGTTACTTTTTTCACACTTCCCTTGTATTGCCAATCCAAGATTCATAAAGCTTCGAATAGACCCCTTTTGAGTTAACTAAGTGAGAATGTTCTCCTTTTTCAACTATCTTTCCTTCGTCGAAAACCAAAATTAAATCTGACCGTTCAGCAGTTGATATCCGATGGGCGATACTAACTGTGGTACGACCTTGCGCTAATCGTTCTAACGTAGCTTCCAACATCTGCTCGGTTTCAGGATCGATTGCAGAAGTGGCCTCATCCAAAATAAGCAATCCTGGATCTGCTACTTGCGCTCTTGCTAGCGCTACCAGTTGTCTCTCTCCGACTGAAAGAGCTTCGCCTCTTTCACCGACACGTGTTTCTAGTCCTTCGGGGAGTTGGTCCACCCAGGACCATAGTCCTAAATCATCAATAGCTTCCTCGGCTTCACTTCTTTTAGCGTCATTTCGACCAAAACGGACATTTTCTACCACACTCGTGTCAAACAAGAAGCCGTCTTGTGGAACCATTCGTATTCCTCTATGCCTATGATTTGAATCTATTTTTCGGAGATCTTCACCGTTGATAAGAATTCGGCCACTTGTTGGGTCTGCTAATCGAGTGAGTAATTTTGCAAAAGTTGTCTTTCCTGAACCGGTTTCACCTACGACAGCAACAGAAATTCCAGCGGGTATATAAATGTCTACATTGTCGAGAACCACACCTCCAGTTCGATATGAAAAGTCAACCCCTTCGACTTTTATATCGAGTGGGCTGTCAGGCAAAGTCATACCTTGATCAGGCTCTTTAACTTCAACTTCTTTATCTAAAACTTCTAGAACTTTCCACCATCCTGCAAGTGCAGTCTGAGTTTGAGTAAGAACCTCTCCTAATTCAGATATTGGCATTACTAAAAGATTGGACAAAAATACGAAAGCAATCAATTCACCTGAAGTAACACCCCAATCCGGACCCCAATAAACTCCTGCGCCAACAACTGAAGCAATTGCGGCAACTCCAATAATGTCGGTGATTGGTAAAACAAATGAAAAGTATTTTTGCGCAACCATCTGCTCTTTATATTGATCTCCAATAGCGTGATGTAGTTTCGACCTGGTTTTTTGCCGATAACCATAAGATCTAACAACATCGACCCCTTGGATCGATTCTGAGACCACTGAGAGCGTGTCAGAAACTCGACTTCGGACACGGTCGTGAGCTCGTAACTGTCTCCGCTGCATCCATCTGAGAACAGGGAACAAAGGCGCATGGACTAATAAAGTAACTATCGCCAGGTGCCAAGAGTAAACGACCATAATTACTAAAACCGCAAGTATTTGTATGGAATTGATTATCCAAGCTATTGCCCCCCACTGAGCAAATTGTGTAAGAGTCTCTACATCACTTGTTACTCTTGCGGTGTAAGCACCTTTTCTAGCTTCCACATGATCAGCAATACTTAATTTATGTAGATGTTCAAATGTGCGTACCCGTAAACCCATTAAAACATTTTCTGCTGTTTTAGCCAGGCGGTAATAAGTTGCTCTGCCAAGAGCCATCGACGCAATTGAAAGAAACATCGCGATCAAGGAAAAAAACAAAACCGAACTAACATTTACACCGCTAGTTGTAATACCTCTATCAAGAACCTCTTTGATAGTTAGAGGCACCAATAATTTTCCACCCGCCACAGCTAGAGCCATCAAGGCTGTTAGTGAAACACCCGCTTTTAATTCTGGAGAAGCATTTAAGCCTCTCTTGAGAATTTTTAGAGCACCTACCTCTTCAATCCCTTCCAAATCTTGCGTCTCGGCTTCGAATTCTTTTCCTACAGCATCATGCCCGTCTAAGAATGTCATAACGTTACATCCTCATAGGCACTTACGAGATTGGCGTAATCATCGATTTTTAATAACTCGTCATGAGAACCAGAAGCAGACACTCTCCCGTCGTCAATAAAAATTACTCTCTGCGCTAGTCGAATAGTCGCTAAACGGTGGGCAATGACGAGCAAAGAACAATTAGTTTCTGTTTTTATATTTTGTAAAATTTCCGCCTCAACTTTGGGGTCAACCGCAGAGGTGGAATCATCTAAAACTAAAGCGGAAGGTTTTCTCAATAGAGCACGCGCTATAGCTATTCGTTGACGTTGACCTCCTGAGAGCGTTACACCTCTTTCCCCGATTATCGTTTCAATACCTTGAGGTAGTTTGGAAACAAAATCATATGCAGATGCGACTTTAAGTGCTGAATAAATATCCGAATCTGGAATATCTTTATCTAACGTCAAATTTTCACGAAGACTTAAAGCGAAAAGAAATGTCTCTTGGAAAACAGTTGCGATGTGATCAGAAACAAAATCTGGACCTAATTCGCTAACATTTGCATTTCCTAAAGTTATGTTCCCAGACGTTGGTTCAATCAAACCTGACATAAGCATTACAAGTGTGCTTTTACCTGACCCGGTAGACCCCACTAGAGCAACAGATTCTCCTTCGGTGATCTTTTCTGAGAAATTTTCTAAAACAATTTGTTTAACATGGTCTTCATTTTCAGCAGGATACGAGAAACCAACTTTGTCGAAAATTATGTCTACCGGTTTTTCAACTTTTCCTTCTTTAGGGTATTGAACTGTCTCAATTGAAAAAATTTCATCTATACGATCCATAGCAACTACCGATCGGGGCATTTCTTGGAACATGAAGCCAAGTATTTGAACTGGAAGTGTGAGAATCATGAACAAAGCCATCGACTGAACAGTTTCACCAACAGTTGCTGCACCGCTATCAACTAACAAAGCTCCAACCATTAGTAAAACTAGAATTCCTAAATTTGGAAGGTGATATAAAAGCGGAGAAAAAACCGCTCTCTGCCATCCAATTTTTAAACGCTCTTCACGTAGCTTTTGAGAGCTTTCACTTAATCGATCTAATTCTTGCTTTTGCCTACCAATTGTCTTAACCACCATTACCCCATCAAGACTCTCATGTGCTATCTCTGATACTTCACCTATCAAAGCTTGAGCTCGCCTTGCAGGATCTTCAACTGCGCGAACAAAAAGCCGTTGGAGTACCGCAAGTATGGGGAAAAGTAATAATGCGACAAGAAAAAACAAAGGGTGAATTATCAAAAGGCTTATCAAGGAAACTAAAATCAGTGAGATTACAGATACTGAAAAAGCTAAAGGCATTAATACAGAAGTGGCTGTTTCCACATCAGTATCCACTCTCGCTAAAAGTTCCCCTGTAGATCTCGACCAGTAATGAGCTCTAGGAGCATCTAAAAGATTATCTATTATTCCCAATCTCCAAGTTTGTTTGGTTTTCTCTACTGCTGTGAAGTTAAAAAATCTTCTCAGCATTACTGAAAACCCTCTTATGAGACCAACAATGACTATTGCTATGAACCCACCTAAAATGGTTCGTCCCTCTACTCCGCCTTGATCTAAACCCGGAATGATCACTTGATCAGTCACTCGACCTAAAACAATTGTGAAACCTACAACGACTAAAGAGAAAAGATTTCCCGCTGAAATTCCTATGATGTGCGGTATCGGATGAGCTTTAATAGATCGGAAAACTAATCTAAACCAACGTTTCGCGATCCCATTTTCATTGGAATCTTCTCCAACTTTTATGGTTGTACGTTCTGAATCAGAATCGGTCGACAATTGCTTGTGCGAATTCTGAACATTTAACTTCTGTTGCACCTTCCATTTGACGTGCAAAATCATAAGTCACAACTTTGTCAGCAATTGTTGCTTCAAGAGCTTTAACTATGTCATCAGCTACATCTCTCCAACCGATGTGTTCGAACATTAGGACACCCGAAAGAAGAACAGAAGAAGGATTTACTTTGTCTTGACCCGCATATTTTGGAGCTGTTCCATGAGTTGCTTCAAAAATTCCATGTCCTGTCATATAATTCGCATTAGCTCCAGGAGCTATACCAATTCCACCTACCTGTGCCGCTAAAGCATCGGAAAGGTAATCGCCATTGAGGTTCATTGTGGCTATAACATCAAATTCTTCAGGGCGTGTAAGTACTTGTTGCAAGGCAATGTCGGCAATTGCATCTTGAACAAGAATTTTGTCACCAGAGTCTCCACCACAATCTTCCCAAGCAACTGCTTGATCACTGAATTCTTCTTTAACAAGTTCATAGCCCCATTTTTGGAAAGCACCTTCCGTAAATTTCATAATGTTTCCTTTATGAACCCAGTGAACTCTGTTTCTTCCTCTATCAATCGCGTACTGTAGTGCTGCTCTTTGAAGCCTTTGAGAACCTGTCTTAGAGACTGGTTTTATTCCGATGCCGGAATCTTCTCTAATTTCCCAACCGAAATTTTCAGACAACAACTCTCTTAGCCTTTTAGCTTCTGGTGAGAATGCTTCAGCTTCAAGACCTGCATAAATATCTTCTGTATTTTCTCTAAAAATAACCATGTCCACCAGATGAGGCGCTTTAACTGGTGAAGGTACACCCGGGAACCATCGGACTGGTCTTAAACAAACATACAAATCAAGAATTTGTCTTAAGGCCACATTCAAACTTCTAAATCCACCTCCTATGGGGGTGGTTAATGGTCCTTTTATTCCAATTAGATATTCATTAAATACATCAATCGTTTCTTGGGGGAGCCACTCACCTGTTTCGTCGTAAGCTTTTTGTCCGGCAAGAACTTCCATCCATTCAACTTTTCGCCCATGCCGCGCAGCTGCTGCATCCAATACATGTCTTGCAGCAGGCCAAATATCGACCCCGGTTCCGTCACCTTCAATAAAGGGAATGATTGGTTCATCTGGTACTTCTAGGATTCCATTTGAACCCATTTTTATTTTTTCAGCCATACCTTGACCTTATCGAGATCAAGCCTTCTTTCGAATCTAAAGACTTGGAATAAAGAAAAATTTAAAGAATTTTTCGTTCTGCTGCTTCTACTGTGTTACGCAGCAACATGGCGACCGTGGTAGGTCCTACACCGCCTAGCCGCGGAGTTATCCAAGATGCTACTTCTCCAACACTTTCATCCACATCAGGCAGCAATTTTTTACCTTCCCATGAAATTCCTCCGCTGATGACAACAGAACCAGGGCGAACCATTTCAGAAGTAACAAAAGAAGGGATCCCTACTGCAGCAATGACGATATCGGCTTTACTTGTAATTTCTGAAAGATTCGGAACTGCTGAATGGACAACAGTTACTGCCGCATTCGCTCCTTTTTCTTTTGATGACATTAACAATGCCATTGGACGACCAAGCGTGGGTCCTCTCCCAATTACTACTACGTGTTTTCCTGATGTCTCAATTCCATAATAAACAAGTATTGCCTGTATGCCGGCTGGCGTGCATGGGACTGGGCCTTTTTCTTGTAGTACTAATTTTCCTAAATTAACCGGATGAAGACCATCAGCGTCCTTCTCAGGATTCATTAATGACAGAGCAGTATTGAAATCAAATCCATCTGCAACTGGGTGTTGAATAATGTAGGCATGTACTTCTGGATCCTTATTAAAACTGTCCACTGCTTCTAACAGAGCATTTGGGGAAGCATCACTTGGAATCTCTATATGTTGTGAGGCAAGGCCAACTGCTTCGCATGTTTCGTGTTTTTTCCTTACATAACCTGCGCTTGCTGAATCTTCACCAACAAGTATCGTTCCAAGCCCAGGTTTGATTCCTTTTTCTATTAATGCACGGGTACGTATTTTTACTTCATCTAAAACCGAATCAGCTACTGGTGCTCCTGCTAATAATTGTGCTGTCATTTGGTGAACGATACCTGATTAAAAGCAAGCATCCTAATGTCGAAAATGGCGCATGCCGGTAAATACCATTGTCAGATTCGCTTCATTAGCTGCTTCTATTACCTCATCATCTCTCATAGATCCACCAGGTTGTATTACAGCACTGGCGGAAGCATCAATCGCTGCATCTAAACCATCTCTGAAGGGGAAAAAAGCGTCACTAGCGCATGCTCCACTTAAAGCTCTACCTGCTGCTTTTTCAGTAGCTATTCTCGCAGCATCTCTTCGGTTGGGTTGACCAACTCCAATTCCAACTGCTTGTCTATTTTTTGACAGAACTATTCCATTTGATGAAACACTGGCGACGATTTTCCAGGCAAATTCAAGATCGATCCATTCAGATTCATTTGGCTGCCTTTCCGTTACAACCGACCATTCCGAACGATCACCCAGATGAGTATCAGAAGTTTGCACTAATAAACCGCCGTCGACATTTCGGAATTCAAATTTGTAACTCGTGGGTGAAGCAGCTTCTATGATTCTTAGGTTTGAATTTTTTTTAAGTTTTTTGATCGCTTTATCTTCATACGATGGGGCTATTACTACTTCAGTGAAAATATCGGCTAACTGCTCACTAACTTCAACAGTGACAGGACGATTTAAAGCAACTATTCCACCAAATGCTGAGACTGGATCACATTCATGTGCGGCTTTGTACGCTTCTTCAATTGTTTTAGCAGTCGCTGCTCCACAGGGGTTAGCGTGCTTCACAACTACTGCGGATGGCTCATCGTCTAGTTGATTTACAACTCTCCAAGCTGCTTCAGTGTCAAAAATATTTAGATATGACATTGGTTTCCCACCGTGAACAGTTGATTCGTCCCACCAACTTGATCCGTTAAAAAAACGGTATCTAGCGCCAACTTGGTGAGGGTTTTCGCCGTATCTAAGTTCGCCAGTTTTTTCAATTGATATATGAAAACTCTTAGGTAGTTCTTCTTCTCCCTGATCAAACCATGAAACTATCTCCGAGTCATATCCTGCGGTGTGGGCAAAAGCATCTCTAGCTAAATCACGACGAGTCTTTGCTGTAAGGCTCCCTTCTTTTCTTATCTCATCAATTACGAACTCATACTTTGAGGGATCTACCACTATCCCAACCGAGTCAAAATTTTTCGCTGCTGCTCTGACCATTGTGGGACCACCTATATCTATTAGCTCAATCCCCGGATCTTTTACAAATGGATAAAGGTTCACAACTACCAAATCAATAAGTTCAATACCCCGATTTTTTAATTCTTCAAGATGTTCTTTTTTTGAACGGTCTGCCAAAATTCCACCATGAATATTCGGATGAATAGTTTTCACACGACCATCAAGCATTTCTTGTGCTCCCGTGACATCCGAGACTTCAATCACTTCAATTCCAGATTCACTCAAATGCTTTGCTGTTCCTCCAGATGAAATTATTTCCCATCCGAGATCAACAAGGTTTCTTGCAAAATCAACTATTCCAGTCTTGTCGTAGACAGATAACAAAGCTCGAGACGGATTCAACTTTTCTCCTTTATGCGACCGAATAATAATCTGATTCGTTCATAATTCTTTTAATTACACTCACATACAATTCGCGTTCAATTTTTTTTATTCTCTCATGCAAACGGGCCGCATCGTCTCCTTCAAGAATAGGCACAGTTTCTTGAGCTAAAATAGGACCCGAGTCGACTTCGAGCGTCGCTTGGTGAATAGTGCATCCTGTTTCTTCGGCTCCTGCAATTATCGCCTCTTCCACTGCATTCCAACCCGGAAAAGCAGGGAGCAAGGAAGGGTGTGTATTCAATACTTTCCCTGCATAAGCATCGTAAATCGGTTTTTCAAGAATCGTTCCAAACCCAGCCATTGCTATTAACTGAATTTTGGCTACTTCTAATTTTCTAACTAGTTCATTTGTATAAGCAACTCGATCAAATCTTTCACCAAAGTCTGAACGTTCAATAAGTTCTACATCCAAACCCCTGTCAGATGCCAGTTGTATAGCCTCACATTTTCTATCGGCAACTACTAAAGAAATCTCTACACCTGAACGATAAATGGCTTCAAGAATACTTCCTGCTCCAGAGACTAAAACGGCCAAACGCATAGAACGACCGTACCATTTTTAATCTTTAAAGCTGAGAAACAATTTCCGCCATTAAGTCGCCTGCTTCAGTGGGGTTATTCCCAACTTTTACACCCGCTTCTTCAAGAGCTTCCATTTTTGCTTTAGCGGTACCCTTACCTCCTGAAACTATAGCTCCTGCGTGCCCCATCTTTTTTCCTGGTGGTGCTGTTACTCCGGCTATATAAGCAGAAATAGGTTTGGTCATGTTATTTGAAATAAATTCTGCAGCTTCTTCTTCAGCGCTTCCTCCAATTTCACCTATCATCATGACTGCTTTAGTTTCCGGGTCGGCTTCGAAAGCGGCCAAGCAATCAATAAATGAAGTTCCAGGAACTGGATCACCACCGATTCCAACACAAGTTGTGCAACCAATACCTTTCTCTTTCAATTCATGCAAAGCCTGATAAGTAAGTGTTCCAGATCGACTTACAATTCCCACAGGTCCTCCAGGAAGCGCTATGTGGCCCGCAGTGATACCGATATTGCATTCCCCTGGCGATATGATTCCTGGACAATTAGGGCCCAACAGTTGGACATTAGGGAAGTCTTTACGAAGTTGGTTATAGAAGAGAGCCTCGTCGTGTGCCGGAACTCCTTCCGTTATTGCGACAATAAAGTCAACTCCGCCCTGAGCAGCTTCTAATACGGCACTTCTTACTCCAGGAGCAGGAATAAAAATACATGATGCTTTTGCACCTGTTTCCTCAACAGCTTCAGCCACACTCGCAAAGATTGGTATTCCTTCAACATCTGTTCCAGCTTTTTTCGGATTTGTACCAGCTACAACTTTTGTTCCATAATCCCGGTTTAATAACCCGTAATACCTACCCTGGCTTCCTGTTAGGCCCTGATAAATAACTTTCGTTTCTGAATTTACAAAAATACTCATTAGTTATTAATTCCTTTCGCTAAAGCAACAGCTCGTTCAGCCCCATCCAGCATCGTGGGTGCTACTTGTAATGTTTGTGATAAATGCGGTTCAAGAATCGCCCGACCCTCATCTGCGTTTGTTCCATCTAGCCTAATCACAATCGGTGAGCTCATTTTCACTCTGTCTAATGCATCGATTATTCCGTTGGCTATTTCTTCACCTCTAGTTATACCCCCAAAAATATTGATAAAAATAGACCTGACGTCAGGATCATTATTGATTACTTCCAAGGCTGCCGTCATCACATCAGCATTTGCGCCTCCACCAATATCTAAGAAATTTGCTGGACGGCCTCCTACTTGGTTAACAACATCAACAGTGGACATTGCCAAACCTGCACCGTTTGCAATAACACCGACTTCTCCTTCTAAACCGACATACTGCAAACCCTTTGAGTGAGCCGCTGTTTCCCGCTCATCTCTGGTTTGTGTTTTATCAAAATCTTCATAATTCTCATGTCGAAAAACTGAGTTACTGTCTAAAGTTACCTTCGCATCTAAAACATGGACTCTTCCATCTTCGGTAAGGATCAATGGATTAATTTCAACTAAATCTGCATCCCCTTCTACATAGGCCCTGTAGAGATTTAAAAGTATTTCTACAGCTCCCTCAATCGCCTCTTCAGGTAAGGCCGCTTCTTTCACCCAGTTTCTACAATTTCCCTCAGAAAGCCCTTCAACAGGGTCAACCCAAATTCTTGCTATTGCTTCAGGATTTTCTTCAGCAACTGTTTCTATTTCCACACCTCCCTCTGCTGAAAGCATTCCCAAATGTTTTTTTGCAGATCGATCTAAAGTAAATGAGGCATAGTATTCATCCGCTATATCTGAAGCCTTTTCTATCCAGAGACGTTCAACGACATGCCCATTAATATCGAGTCCAAGAATATTTTCTGCATGCTCTGATACTTCATCGATATTTGATGCAAATTTAACCCCACCTGCCTTACCCCTTCCTCCGGTATGGACTTGTGCTTTTACCATTACTGGATACCCCAAATTTTCAGCTGCGGTCACCGCTTCTTCGGTCGTAAGTGCTAGTTTCCCGGGTGAAACGGGCATTCCGTAATCGGCAAAAAACTCTTTACCTTGATACTCAAAAAGATCCATTTATTTAAGCTCCTGTATATTTTCAAAAGTAGTTGATTCATTATTATTTAATGCAATAGCAAACGGCCGTGATACTAGGCAAAGTAGAGAGAAGACCCAAACCAGGGAAGGAAAAATTGGCAAGAGCTCACGGAATTCGCGTAAACGTCGTAAAGGCAACTGTTGTCGGTGTTTTTGGAATTGTTGCTGCTCTGGCATGCTTATTTATCCTTCTCTCAATATCAAAATCTTCAAATTCAATAGAAATCCGCTTAGGTGACGATGACTTTCGTGGAATTGATGCAACCAATCTTGCAAATGAAATATCTTCGAACGGTCCGGTTCTTTTCCCTGACCTTGTAGGTCGTGAAAGACCCATCTGGATAACTCACGCTGGCAACAATCCAGAAACAGATTGGTTTGCTTTTCTTGCCCAGGTACCTGAACAAGCTAGCTCTTGCATAGCGCAATGGGATTACGACAATTCCAACTTTTTTAATTCATGTAATTCAAAAAATATATTTCCTCCGGATGGTACTGGCCTTGAACAACTTACATGGCAAGTTGTTAAAGGGGAATTAAGAGTCTTAATAAATACAGAAAAAATAAATAAATAAAATGACGGAAAAGCTTTATTTAAACAATGCAGATCTTAGATCTTTTGAAGCGCTTGTTACAGACGTAGATGAATCGAGAATTGAACTAGACCAAACAGCTTTTTATGCAACTAGTGGCGGTCAGCCTCATGACACTGGACATTTGTTATGGGGAAATGGTGCAGCTTCCGTAATTGATGTAAGAACCGTCGGTCAACAGGTCTGGCATACCTTAGCTGGTCCAATACCCCCAAAGGGAACACGAATTTCAGGTGAAGTGAACGAAGAAAGAAGACACCAAATGATGCGCACTCACACCGCAATGCACATTCTTTGTGGTGTTATGTGGAAAAAATGGAAACGTGTTGTAACTGGAGGAAATATGGATGCATTATCTGGAAGAATGGATTTTGAAATAGACCAAATATCAACAGATTTCGGGATAGAGATCGAATACTTATGCAATGAAGAAATTGCCGCAAATAGACCAATTGAAGTTTCTTTTATAGCTAGAGAAGATGCGATACTAGATCGTGATCTTATTAGAACAAAAATTAACCTAGTTCCCGAGTCTATTAAAGAAATAAGAATTGTCGATATTGTTGGTCTGGACAAACAAGCCGATGGCGGTACTCATGTTTCATCTACCTCACAAGTGGGTCGAATGGAAATTGTAAAAACTGAATCAAAAGGAAAAGGGTTCAAAAGGATACGTTTTGTAGTGCACAATGAATGAAAGGCAACCATGAATGAGAAATGGATAACTGATTGGACTCCAAGTAAACGTTTTCCCATGTACACGAGGTCAAATGTTGGTGAAATTATGCCCAACCCATGTAGTCCACTTGGATGGGATCTAGTTTGGGGATCAAGTGTTGCTTTTGGCTGGATGAACGGTCACTTGAGATGGGGATCTTCTGCGCTTGATGAAATAAACCAAAATGAACCCGATTTTATTGCTTGTTTTGGAGGTTACGTGTATCTAAACATGTCATTAATTAGATTAGTTGGGGAACGTAGTCCTGGAATGTCTGCTCAACAAATGGATGACATATTATTAGGTTCTCACCCTGATGTTGTTCCACATGCCCCTCATCCTGACGATCACCGACCCGAATTGGAAGAGAAGATTGAAGCCACAATGGAGTGGATTATGACGGTTACTGAAGAACCGCAGGAACTAATGGAAGACAGGAAAAAAGTTCTTGATCTTCGTGAAGGTAGACCAGATCTAAAAACCATTTCGGACAAAGATTTAGTGAATAGAGCCCGATATATAGGTTCCTATATTCGTGAATTTTTCGAACCTTACTACGTTTATGGGACTGCATCTGCGGTAGGGCCAGGTTTACTAAGTCAGGTTTGCAGCGAGATAGACCCAAGTTTATCTGGACGACTTATTTCAGGTCTTGATGGAATTGATTCTGTTCCGATGACAAGAGATATGTGGGAACTGAGTCGTCTTGAAAAAAACTCTCCAGAATATGCAGAGAGTTTTGGATCTTTTCTAGAGGAACACGGATGTCGCGGACCCGGAGAATGGGACGCTGGAAATCCCAGTTGGGAAATTGACTCAAATCCGGTCACCGCAGCTATCGATGCAATGAGAAAAGTTGACGAAAATTTTTCACCATTTTCAAAACAAGCACAAGCCACTGCAGACCGCTTAGCCGCTGAAGAACAAGCACGAGAAGCTTTAGCAAACAACGATGAAGCGCTGGGATTACTTGAAACAGGTTTAAGAGTTTCCAAAATCTTTGTACCGACACGAGAGCGCACAAAGCTGACCCAAATGATGGCCATCCACGAAGTTAGATTACCAATTTACGAACTGGGAAATCGAATGACCGACAAAGGGCACTTAGAAGAACCAAATGATATTTTCCTTCTTTTAAATGCTGAACTAGATAATTTTATTGAAGATCCAGATTCTTTTAATGAAACCATTCCCCAGAGAAAAAAAGATTTTGAATCGCTTTCCTCTCTTGAAGAACCCTTCATTGTAAATGGTGAGGTTCCGCCTATTTCTGAGTGGAAGCAGAAAGCTACTTCAGTCGAGCCTGTTCAAGTTGGTGAAATCATGACCGGGCTTTCAGGTAGCCCAGGTGAAATAACTGGTAGGGCGAGAGTAATAACTGATCCGGGGGATCCACGCGAACTAGAGCAAGGTGAGATTTTGGTAGCCCCAATAACAGATCCAGCTTGGACTCCGCTTTTCATTCCTGCAGGTGGAGTAGTAGTTGACGTAGGAGCTCCTATGAGTCACTCTGTAATTGTCAGTAGGGAATTTGGAATTCCTTGCGTGGTTAGCGTTCACCAAGCAGCTGAGAGAATACCGGACGGAGCTTTAATTCAGGTAGACGGCAATAGTGGCACTGTAACTATTATTGAACTTCCTTAATCAAAATCTTCGTCGATAAGTTCAAGAAAAGAGCCTGCAAAAGTAACCGTTCATTTGGATTTCTTATTAGCTCTAACGCCGCGCTAGTAATTACCCCAACAGAATTTAACGCATCAAAATTATTGTTTTGAATACCCAAATCTCTATAGCGTCTGCTGAGCGTGGCCAAACCAAATCGCAGCTCGTCATCGCGTAGACGACGTATTTCGCGTTTATGACGTTCAGTGACTTCTTGACGTCCCGAACCGCGAATTCCAAAAACCTCTTCTTGTTCCGCAAGACGTTCTAATTCTTGATTATGACGGTCAGTAAGTGGAGTTTGAGCATCATCAATCATTTTCTGCAACTCTTTAACCGCTATAGAAACAGCGGCTCCACTTCCATCCAAACGGTCGGGCAAAGTTTTCCATGCTTCTTGTCGGGTCATAAACGAAACATCTTCTTGTAATAAACGTGCTCTTCTGAGATTACCTGCAGAAGCCTCTGCTAGGAGGATTGCATCTTCTGTTTTAACCCCCTCACTTTTTAACAAATCTGCAAGCTCTTCTGCTGCCATGGAGGGCACATCAACTCTCACGCATCTAGAAGAAATCGTTACATGTGAATCAGGGACACTCTCTGCCAAAAGAATAAAGATTGTTGAAATTGAAGGTTCCTCTATGGTTTTAAGCAAACTTGCTACTGCTTCAGGTTCAGCAGTATCAAAACGATTTACAATTAAGATCTTTTTTTTCGATTCGATAGGCGAGCGAGAACTTTCAATAATTATTTTTCGAGCATCTGAGACCCTTAATCCTCTACCTTCAGGTTCAATTATCGATAAATCAGGATGAATTCCTCTCCAAGCCAAATCTTTGCATCTTTCGAGATCTTGGCCTTCTTCATATTTAGCAAAAATAGAGCCTGAAAAAGCCCTTGCAATTTCCTCTCGTCCAGCACCTTCAGGGCCCACAAAAATATATGCATGCACAGGTGAAACTGCAGCTTTTTTCAAAAAGTTAGTGGCTTCATTCTGTCCAGGTACAAGATCCCAGAGGTCAATCTTTTTCATACTTTCCTAATCGAACTTGGACTTGATCAATAACTCGTTCAGATACTTCGGCAACTGTTCCTGAACCATCAACCACTATCCAGCGTTCAGGATCCTCAGAAGCCATCTCTCTGTATGCACTCATGACCCGGGAATGAAAATCGTCACCAGCTTTTTCAATACGATCCAAATTTTTCCCTCGCCTGTTGGCAGCAAGAGGAGCATCAACATCAATTAGGACAATTAAATCCGCTTTTAAGCTCTGTGTTGCAAATATCGATATATCAAAAATTTCTTCTGGGCCTAGCCCACGTCCATGCCCTTGATAAGCGACTGAAGACTCAATAAACCTATCACTTACAACATTCTTGCCTTGTTCGATTGCAGGCCTCACCACTTCTTCCACATGTTGAGCTCTTGCGGCGGCAATCATCAAAGCTTCAGCACGATCAGAAAGTCCTTCTCCGTTCGGATCGAGCACCATATCGCGAAGCTTTTCTCCAAGTTCAGTTCCGCCAGGTTCTCTTGTGTATAAGGCACCAAGGTGATCTGCTAAAAGATGTGCCTGAGTTGATTTTCCCGAACCATCTGGTCCTTCTACAGTGATCAAATACCCCGTCACAAGTTTTTCTCCTCATTAGCTTCAGAAAATTTCTTTGTCTCACCAACCCTTAAAGAAACCTTAGATAAAACGCCAGAAGAAAAGACAATTAAAGCAGCAAGCCACAAACTTATTCTCACACCCGGAACAGCAATTTCTAAACCCGCTATCTCAATATTGCGATCCCATAAAAGGCTTGAAAGCCTGTCTAGGCCATCTTCTACAAGTGGACCAACAACCAACGCTAATAAGACGCAGGCTCTTACAAGTAAATAGAAAGTTGCAAAAATACGACCTCTCATATGATCTTCAACATTTTCATGTAAAAGAGTAAATCCAACTACGTATACAACGCCTAAACATACTCCTCCAATAAATAGCATTACCATCGCGAAATGTATTTGACCAGTAGAAACTGTTGCGAATAATGAAATTCCAGCTCCAAAAAGGACTCTCGTGAATGTTTTTGCCTTATCAATACTGTTCCTAAAAAAGAAAACTAAGAGAACTCCTGCACCTACACCAAAGCCCAATGCTGTTAGCAGAACTCCAAATCCAGATTTTCCTGCCCCCAGTAACTCATCCGTATAAATCACTCCCAGAGGAATAACCATTCCCGCGCCTAACATTGCTGTCGCTAACCCCGCATTAACAGTCCTGACCACTGGGTTAATAAAAGCAAATTGCCAACCTTCTTTCAATTCTCTAATAGGGCTTAGTAACTGTCTCTTCACACCCTGATTTTCTGAGTTTCTAACACGAGCATTTTCAGGAAGCTTGATAGATGAAATCAATAATGCGGTCACCAAAAAAGAAACTGCATTAGCGTAAAAGGCTAAACCCATATCATCAAGTCTGATGTTGTCGGCCCAACTTGAGTCAAACAAGGCAGTCGCTAGACGTCCAAAAAGCGCCATGAGACCTGCACCTAAGGGAAATGTCCCATAAGCCGCTACGAGAGAAAGAGAGTTTGCAGTTGTTAAAAATTTTTCAGAAACTAAATTCGGGACGGAGGCTTCTTTCGCTGGAGACCACAACATAGTTAAGGCCTCGAGTATCAAAGAAGCAACGAAGAGGCCGAGCAAACTATTTACGAAGGGTAAAACAAGCATCACTAACGCTCTTCCGATATCGCAAAAAACCATGACCCGTTTACGATCCCAACGGTCAACAAAAACTCCGGCTAAAGGGCCAAAAAAGAAACCCGGTGCGATTCTTGCACCCAAGACAAGACTTAATGCTGCACCTTCGTTTCCAGAACCGACTCTTATGGCCAAAATGCTTATAGCTAGTAAACCGAGCCAATCACCAGTTGCAGATATAACTTGAGCTATCCAAAGTCTAAAAAAGCTAGAAGAATCGAATGCTTTTTCTGCAAAATTATTGATGTGTAGATTCAACCGTCTGTTCTTATTATCTTGTTTTCCAAGAGTCATAACGCACCTATCAACACCAAAATTTGTATCTCTTACATATTAGCCATCAAACTTTCGCCCGTCTCTCAGCTAAAAGCTCAACTGCTCTCTCATCGGTAATTTCTTCTACTGAATCTCCCAATTGAAGACTGGCGTTGGTAGAACCATCAGTAACATAAGGCCCCCACTGGCCATCTTTTAAAAGAATCGGCTTTTCTGAGACAGGATCCACACCCAATTCTTTCAGAGGAGGTTTAGCCGCTCTTCGTCCAAACTTTTTCGGTTGGGCAAGTAAATCTAGACACTGCTCCAAGGAAATTGTCAAAAGCTCCTCTTCAGTGGAAATATTTCTAGTTTCTGAACCTTTTTTCAAATACGGTCCATATGGGCCATTCTGGACAGTTATCTCTTCGCTATCAGTTGGATCCACTCCGACTGTTCGTGGAAGACTCAGAAGTTGAAGAGCGTCTTCAAAAGTAACTCTCTCTAAAGTCATGGTGTCAAAAAGAGAGGAAGTTTTAGGTTTAGGCAGTTCTTTTAACTCCTCAAAACGTTCTATCTCTGTAATTACTTGCTCTGTAGTTTCAAATTCTTTTAAGACTTCAAGTAATTCCTCTAGAACTTTCATTTGTGATTCAGAATTCTTGCTATTTAATATTTCTTTTTTATAACCCGAACTTTCAAAAATTTGATTTAAAAGGTCTGCTGGTGTGGGACAATCAATAACCAAGATAGATCTACAAAAATTAGTAAATTCTTCAATCCCTTTTGATGCTGCACCTTTTATTTCTAACTTTTCAACCTGCTCTAAAGCGTCAAAAAGACTAGACCCATTACTTTCTGCGAATGTTTTAGCTTTGTCTAAAGAACTTTTACCTATTCCGCGTTTTGGAGAATTCAACACTCGTAAAACTGCATCATCACTTTCCAATGAGTTAGATAACTTTATATATGCAACTGCTGTCTTCATAATTTTTAAATGGTGGGGTAGTCGAAACAATTTTCCTTCACGCGAAGAGGCCTTCGGCCATTGTGGAAAACGCCCTAGGGAAACGTAGGGGCCAAACCTTCCTTGCTTCGCAACAATAGGTAGTCCTGTTTCTGGATCAGTCCCTAATTCTCTATCAGGTGGTGCATTTATATATTCAAGTGCTTTGTCCACAGTTAATTGGTCAAGCGGTAAATCTTCTGGAACCCCAGCAGTGTCATCGCGGCACTCGACATAGGGTGATCTCGCATATCGCGCAAAAACAGACTCTCCATCTGAAGTTTTTCCTAATGGCACACCGCAGACAGCCCTTGGATCAATTTCATCTTCTCTTTCAACTACTTTGGTATGTAGTCCTATATCCCCATCAAGTCCGTCAAAATAAAAAGCTTGAAGATAGGCATTTTTTTCCCACATGCCATTTGAAATATCATCAAGTGCCACTTCCATTTCAGCTGTAAATTTGTAATCAACTAATTTAGGAAAATGCGCTTCTAATAACTGTGTTACTGCAAAACCTTTTACGGTGGGGATTAAAGCCGTTCCTTTTTTCCAGGCGTAACCTCGCTGAATAATTCTTCCAAGAATAGCTGCGTAAGTACTTGGTCTTCCAATACCTTCTTCCTCTAGTCTTTTGACTAATGAAGCTTCTGTATATCTAGCTGGTGGTTTTGTAACATGTCCCTCTGGGGTCGAAGCCATGACACTTACTTTCTGACCAACCTTAACTTCAGGTAAAACCTGATCTTCTCCAGATGAATTTTCCTCACCAGTTTCGTCGTCATCTACATCTTCGATATAAACCTGACGAAAACCTTGATGATTTATAACTGTGCCTGATAAGGAAAAAATTAAGGATTTTTCTTTATTGCTTTTTTCTTCAGTTACTGAACCTTCAAGTTTTACACTTACTGTCTCACCGGTTGCATCTGTCATCTGTGAAGCAATCGTCCTTTGCCAAATCATTTCATAAATCAGGTATTCATCTTTAGATAATTCTTTAGAAAGATCTTCAGGTGATTTGAAGTTTTCTCCTGCGGGACGAATAGCTTCATGGGCCTCCTGAGCATTACGAGTTTTGTTCTTATATAAACGGGCCTCATCAGGTAAATAATTAGACCCATAAGAACTTTCTATAGTCCTACGCGCCGCTGAAAGTGCAGTGTCCGAAAGGGTTGTACTATCGGTTCTCATATAAGTTATATGACCATTTTGATAAAGACTCTGAGCTATGCCCATGGCTCGACTTGCAGAGAAACGAAGTTTTCTTCCAGCTTCTTGTTGGAAAGTAGATGTCGTAAATGGTGATGCCGGACGCCTTCGATACGGTCTCGGTTCAACTGATCCAACTTTTAGAACTTTTTGTTTTAATAGCGATGACAAGCTATTCGCAGAATCTTCATCGAGAACACTTACTGAATCAGAATTCCAATTTCCTTTTTCATTAAAGTCTTTTCCGGTTGCTATACGCAAACCATCGATTTCTAACAAACGAGCTGAAAAAGATTCGTCGGTCTCTGTGTTTGCATCAATTTTCAATCCCCAATAATCAGCTGTTATAAATTTCATTCGTTCGCGTTCACGCTCAATAACAAGTCGTGTAGCGGGGCTTTGCACTCTCCCTGCTGATGCGCCTCCTCCAACTTTTGTTCGCGTAATATTAGAAAGTTCAAACCCATAAATTCGATCCAGTATCCTTCGCGTCTCCTGCGCCTCAACAAGATCTTTACCTAAATCACGTGTATTTTTTAAAGCTTCAGTAATCGCTTCTTTGGTAATTTCATTAAAAACCATTCTCTTAACTGGTACTGAGGGCTTCAAAACTTCAAGTAGATGCCAGGCAATAGCTTCACCTTCGCGATCTTCATCAGTTGCAAGAAAAAGCTCGTCAACTTTTTTTAGAGCTTTTTTTAACTGAGATACTTGTTTTTTACTATTTGGACTTATCTCATAAAGAGGCTCGAAATTGTGGCATACATCGATTCCTAGTTTTCCGAAACACTCCTTTTTATCTTCCGGTACATCTTTAGGGCTAATCAAATCTCGTATATGCCCCACAGAAGAGTCGACTATGTATCCATCACCTAAGTACTTTTCAATGGTTTTTGCTTTTGCTGGAGATTCAACAATTACTAATGCTGTCACGTCTTCTACTTTGTTCACACTCAAACACTGGTTGTCAAGTACTCCCAGTTAATTAATTTGAGCAACTTCTTTATTTTCCTCAAAAAAACTAGCGTCTTGTTCAACCACTTTGACACTTCGTAAAAAGAATATTCCTATGATTGCAGCTAACGCAGAAGCTAGAAGAATCCCTACTTTAGATTCGTCTTGCAAAATATTATTATCATAAGCAAGAGCTGTCATAAACATAGAAACAGTAAAACCTATTCCTGAAATCGCAGAAATGCCCAATACATGGCGGAAATTTGAACCATTAGGCAATTTAGATACTCGTAACTTAATTGCTAGAAAAGTAAACAATGAAACTCCAACTATTTTTCCAACAACTAACCCGGCCACAACTCCTCTCGTAACACTGGAAGAGGCTGCGTCTGACAGAGAGTCTGAACTTATTTCAACACCAGCATTTGCCAAAGCGAAAATAGGAACAATTATGAAACCTGTGAGTGGGTGAAGTAAATTTTCAAACCTTTCTGTAGTCGGCACCGATGCGTTGAGATGAAAAGTAGCTTTTCGTAGACCGGAAAAGTCAGTCTGTGCTTCCATAGCAGGCTGAACTGCTTCAGAAACTGTATTTTTGTCACTGATAAGAGCTGTAGCTGGAGTTAATAGTCCCATAATTACACCAGCGATCGTGGCGTGAACTCCAGATTGAAAAAGTGAATACCAAAGTAATATTCCCAGGGCAATATATATAGGGGTGTACCTGACATTTAATTTCTTTAAAACAATTACTCCCAAAACTGTTAAGGCGGATACATAAAGCCACTCAGAAGCAAGATCTTCAGTGTAAAAAAAAGCAATTACTAAAATTCCGCCAATATCATCGACTATTGCCAGAGTTAATAAAAAAACTTTCATTACGCTTGGAACTCTCGGTCCTAAAAGTGAGACCACGCCGATAGCGAAAGCGATATCTGTTGCCATAGGTATACCCCATCCATCTGATGCTTCGCCCGATGAATTAAAAGCAAAAAATATTACTGCAGGTACAACCATCCCTCCGACAGCAGCTATCAATGGCAATAAAGCGTCTCGTAATTTTTTTAAGTGTCCCGTAACCATTTCACGTTTAATCTCAAGGCCAACAACAAAAAAGAAAAGAACCATTAATACATCATTTACGAACTGGCCCAATGTGATGGGATGTCCATGATGGTCTAACGAAATTGAATCTCCCAAGGAAACTCTAATTTCGGTATCCCAAAGATCGTTATAACTACCTGACCACGGTGAATTAGCCCAGATAAGAGCAATTAATGCAGCTACAACTAACAAGATTCCACTTGAAGCCTCGATTCCTAAAAAATTCCGGACAGGAAGCCCTACGCTCTTGGCTAAGCGCCGATTACTACCAAGCCATGTATTTTCAGAAATTATTTTTCTACTAACCATAGTTTTCCTAAAAACTTAGAAATTGACGCCATTGTTTAAAGCACAAACAATCTGACACTCAACCTATTTTACTCCAACCTTTACAATTAAGAATTGTTACTGTTCGAACTATTAATAGTCATATGAACTACCGTGCCGTCTGGCCCAGACTTTATCTCTAGCCCATCTGACATTTCGCGCATTATAGATAGACCTAAACCTCTTTCGTGTTGTAAACGTTCAGGGCTTTCTGTTGGGGGTAAATCTGGGATCGAATCAACCTCGAAACCAGTTGCCTTGTCTCTAACTTCAACTTCGACCGCTAAGTCAGTCAATTTACATAAAACAGTGAGTCTTTCTGAAATAGAATTTTTTTCTTGTGCACGAATCGCATTTGTGAGGGCTTCTGAGATGACAAGCCGCAAATCTGCAATACGAGCTGTACTTAATTCAGGATTTGTGGCTGCCAAAGAACCAACCACTGCTCGCACTAATTGGACATAATCAACTCGCACAGGAATGCTTATTTCAATTTCATCAGTCACTTTAAATCTCTAACTAACCTGAAAAAGTTTCACGAACAGAGTCCATACAGAAAATCTTATCTAACTCACAAAGTCTAAAGACTTTTTGCAATTCGTCGTCTATGCCTGTTAAAAACAAATCTCCTTGATTTGAACGCACACGTCTAAGCCCGCCGATAATTGAACCTAGACCGGAAGAATCTATAAAATGAACTCCTGAAAAGTCAATAACTATAAAAATATTTCCTTTAGCCACCTCTTGTACAATTGATTGTCGAAGTACCGGTGCACCTGCCATATCTAATTCACCAATAAGGTCAAGAAACACATTTTTTCCTTTTTCAGAACGGTGGATTTCAAGATTCATATAGCTCCAATAAATACTTCCCTTTAATACGTTAGGGCTCTGGTGGTGGTTTTATTTATATCGCTTTCATAATTCCTTATCTTGGATCTAAGATTATTATGTGGAAGCTGCTTTTTTTGACTTAGATAAAACAGTTATAGCCAAGACTTCAATTATTGCATATGCCCCTGCTTTGCGGAAAAACGGTTATTTAAGCCTCCCAATGGCTGTTAGAACTGCATGGGGACATTTATTATTTAAATTTTTTGGAGCTGATGAAGAGACTCTTGATAAAGCAAGGAAAACAGCTCTTCGCTTAGCAACCGGTATGAACCAAAAAGCGATGAAGAGACTCGTAAGAGATAATTTAACCGAAGTAATTGAACCAATCGTTTACGATGACGCAATCGACTTGATAGAGGAACATAAGCTAAAGGGGCACCTATTAGTACTTATTTCTGCCAGTCCAACAGAAATAGTTGAACCATTAGCTGAGCATTTAGGTATTAATGAATTTATAGCTACCACACCTGTAGTTGACTCTGAAGGTCGTTATACGGGTGAAGTAGAATTTTATGCTGCTGGGGCAAATAAAGCAGAAGCTATAATCGATCTGTCTTTAGAAAAGAACATTTCTCTGCAAAATTCTTGGGCATATTCTGATTCCTCAACAGATCTTCCGATGTTGGAGCTGGTTGGAAATCCAGTAGCTGTTAACCCAGATAGAGAACTTAGGAAACAGGCAGAAGAAAGAAACTGGCCAGTATTAGAGTTCGTGCGACCAATCGCTTTAGGAGATCGTGTTCCTCTAAACCGCAAATGGATTGCAGTAACAGTTTTAACTTTTCTTTTGGGAACAGGGTTAGTGAAAACTATTAAACGTTTACGTTCAACTAACTAAATAGAACGAACCTTACGGACTGCCGCTGAAATAAGTGCTCCTAATCCTAAAAGCATCAAAAACTTCTTCATAAAAGAATGATACGTGAATATAGGGAGTAATTACATAGGCAAAGAACTAAATTATTTTACAATTTTCAGCGAATACATAGTATTTAATCTCTGACACAATACGGTCATCTGTGGAGGTGTCCGAGTACCTGGTGGGCTCCCCCGCCTTCAAAGCGGGCGGGACAGGCGATCCCTGTCCGGCGGGTTCGATTCCCGTCCACCTCCGCCAGTTTATTATTAAACGGCCAAAAGGTCCCGAGCACCCGTATCGCTACTTGGATGACGCAATTTCGACATTGCACGAGCCTCGATCTGGCGAATTCTTTCCCTCGTCAGATCAAAATGTTCTCCTACCTCTTCAAGAGTTCGGGGTTCACCACGATCTAGACCAAACCGCAACTTCAAGATCTCTCTTTCTCTTTCGTCCAAAGGCGCAAGTAGTCGAGAAATCTCCTCCGGTAATAATGCAGTAGCAGCAGTTTCAAAAGGGGATTCTGCTGAACGGTCCTCTACGACATCTCCTAATTCAGCATCTCCATCTTCGCGCAATGGTTCACTAAGAGAAAGCGGTTCCGCAGCAAATCTGAGAGCTTCAGTCACTTTGTCTTCAGGCATTTCTACCTCAGCTGAAAGTTCAGCCAAAGTTGCTTGCCTCCCAAACTTTATTTCAAGGCGAGACCGAGCCTTTTGAAGGCGAGCAAGAGTATCCCCAGCATGTACAGGTAAACGAATTGTTCGCCCCGTATTTGCTATTCCTCTCGTAATGGCCTGCCGTATCCACCAAGTTGCATAAGTAGAAAATTTGAATCCTTTACGCCAGTCAAACTTCTCCACGGCATGCATTAAACCAAGATTGCCTTCCTGTATTAAATCTAAAAGAGGCAACCCTGAAGCTTGATATTTTTTTGCAATAGAAACCACAAGTCGTAAATTGGATTGGACGAAAGTCCGCTCTGCTTTTGAACCACGACGAATAATAACTTTTAATTTTCTAATCTCAGTTGGTGTGAGCTTGGCAGAATTAGCTTTTGTTTTTTCTTCAGCTTTGAGACCTTCTTCGATTTTTTTGGCTAACTCGACTTCGCCTTCTTTAGTTAATAATGGGTATTGACCTATATCGGTTAAATAAAGTCGAACTAGATCTTCCTCATCTCTATCGACTCTTTCTTTGGCCACGCCCAGTCCTCCGTAAATTCAAAACATGCTTACCGCGCGTTACCTTATCGATGCTCTAGCAAACAACAAACAAAAATCGTGACGGTTGTCACAATTTTTTAAAAAAGTTTAACCCTTGTACTTATTTACGAGTGGTAAACGTCGATCCCTACCAAACCCTTTTTGTGTAACCCTCACTCCCGGGGGGTTTTGACGTCTTTTATACTCAGAGGTATCAACGAGCTGAACAATCTCGTCAACAATTTTAGGATCAAAGCCATCTTCAACCAGCTCAGCTCTTGTTCTATCACCTTCGATATATGACTTTAGAAGAGGATCAAGGATGTCATAAGAAGGCAAACTTTGATCATCGCGTTGATCTGGCCGGAGTTCTGCCGAAGGCGGTTTATCTATTATGGAATGTGGAATTATTTCATTTCCTACTGACTCATTTCTCCAACGGGCCAAACCATATACACCTGTTTTATATACATCTTTAATAACAGCGTAAGCACCGGCGGTATCGCCATATAAAGTCGAATAACCAACTGCTGCCTCGCTTTTATTTCCAGTAGTTAAAACAAGCCAGCCATTAGCGTTTGCAAATGCCATTAATAGAACTCCTCGAATCCTTGCTTGCAAGTTTTCGTCAGTAACACCAATAATCTCCTCATTGAGATTAAGTGCCCATTGTTCTGAAAAAGTCGAGTGAATCTCTTTAATGGGAAAATTGATCGAAGCTATTCCGAGGTTTTCAATCAGTTGCTCAGCATCCGTTAGAGAATGGTCACTCGAATAGCGCGATGGCATCATCACAGCTGTCACGTTACTTGGTCCCAAAGCATCAGAAGCGATAGCCGCTACCAACGCAGAGTCAATACCTCCAGATAGCCCTAAGCACACTTGGTGAAATCCACTTTTTAAGACATAGTCCCGAGTAGCGGTCATTAAAGCTAAATAAAGTTCTTCATAAATTTTCAAGGTAGGTGCAATGGAAGGATCGATTCTTCCTTCATGGTTACGAGTCGAAGATACTTCTGTAACCGGCAAATGACTTTCCGTAGTTTTATTTTTTTCAATGGATAGATCTGCAATAATTGTTGATTCATAAAACCTTGATGATCTTAAAATAACTTC
>TARA_B110000014_G_scaffold232132_1_pt1 | contig 41436 bp, 41 predicted proteins | sample TARA_B110000014 | Tara Oceans TARA_B110000014 (sample SAMEA4396468) | marine metagenome | biome: Westerlies Biome; feature: [MES] marine water layer (ENVO:01000295) within the mesopelagic zone...; material: water (ENVO:00002006), including particulate matter (ENVO:01000060) such... | reverse complement strand
AGGTTCCTTTTTCATAAACGACATCTCTCGGATGATGTCTTCGTTCAAACCCTTTTGAGGCTTGAATACATAGTCCTCTTCGTCGCTCCAACCGAGTTCGTATTTGCCTAGATCGATTGCGACATTTGGTTCAGTGTCAGTCACAAAGACTCCCGTGTTAAGGACGTACCACTATGAGGATAGTGGTAATTGGATTCCCGACCCACTACGGGCGCCTGACCAGGAGTCCGCGTCGTCGATATGAAGATACCCCGGTACCTGATTGTGAGGTGTATCTAGATACACCTTTGCCTCGGGAGCTTGTGCGAAACGCCCATGACTCCACCGAACCTCAACGTGCCCATCGACGTTGGTCTCCGTTGCAGCTTCGTGATCGCGAACGGTGGCGCGCCACCCGACTTTTGGTTGACCCGCTTCTTCGCCCCACATTTCTAAGTCACGGAATTCGAAACGACGACGCCAATCCCAAGGGGTCGTTACTAAAAGCCTTAGCGATCGATCTTTCGCTGATCCGAGCACGTAATAGGGTGCCGGACCGATGCGTAACAACCGCCATAGAAGAGCTTCTCTTTGACGTTTGGTAGCCACTGATTTACGCCACTGGCTAGCGGTAACACGGCCAACTTCGGCCGCTAGCTCGCGATAGGCCGCAGCACACTTAGAGCTCCATTCGTTTTGGGCCAAAACAGTTTTGATTTTGGTTCGATGATGTTTTGCTAAATCACCTACAAAGGGCGGCAAATCAAAGTTCGTGTCTATTTCAGCTCGAACGGCCGCGTACAGCGCTTGGTGCTGTTCCGGAGCGGCGTGGTCATACCAGTCCCCCACATCTCGGCTTGCTGCGAAGAGGTTCGACGGAGCTGCGTTCAGTAAAATTTTGGACGAATATTTACAGGAGATCAGGTACACGTGGTCGACCCGCAGATCGATCGGCAGCTGGTCGTGACCGGGGCTTCGATGGCTGCCCTTCCATTCGATTATGAGCGGAGGACGGCCCCTCAATCCGTCGCGGGCTTGCAGGAAAACTTGGCCGTTTCGGTACGCGCCTGCAAAATCGACGCGATGAAGTGACTCGTCAACGGCCTGAGCAAACTGTTCCCAGACTCTTTCGGTTACGTCAACGAATTGTTCGGGAAGGCGATCCACAGCTTTAGTCGGGCTGTCATATCCGAGCATTCCTAGGCCTGTCGCGAGTTCGGTGATTTCAGTGCGAACGGAAGCCAAGGTTTCAGCCGATCAGCACCGGGGCAAGCGTTCGCCATCCGTCAGGGACCTGTTTGGGTTCTTCAGTGAGAACCTGCACGCACACGTGATCAGCTCCAGCGTCGAAGTGTGCCTGCACCCGAGAGCGGATCGAGTCCATCGTTCCCCACACGACCACCGCATCTACAACATTGTCAGAGAGGTTTTCGATATCCCCAGCGTCGTAGCCGAGACGCATCAGATTGTTCGCGTAGTTCGGAAGCGCCACATAGGTTTTCATGTGTTGGCGCGCTATCGATCGCGCCGTGTCAGGGTCTTCTTCAATCACAACCATTTGTTCGGGGTATAGCAGAGCATCTGGACCCATAACCTCTCGAGCAAACTCTGTGTGCTCGGGAGGAACGAAGTACGGGTGCGCACCCGCGGTCTCAGATGCTGCCAGTTCGAGCATCTTGGGGCCTAGCGCAGCAAGCACTATCTCAGGAAGGTCATTGGGGCCCACGGCCATGAAGCGGGCTTTGTGCATCAACTCGAGGTACTCGCGCATGTAGGTAAGCGGTTTGGAATAGTCGTGCTTTCGGACCCATTCAACTAAATGGAGGTGGCTGACTCCCAACCCAAGTAAGAATCTTCCGGGGTGTGCTTCTTCAATACTTCGCTGAGCGTTCGCCATGGTCATGGCGTCACGCGCATAAATGTTCGCTATGCCCGTAGCGATCTTCACATTCGTCGTGTTTTCGAGCACCCGCATTGCCGTGACGAAGGGGTCACGGCCCACAGCTTCGGGGATCCAGATCGTCTGGAAGCCGAGTTCAGCAGCCTCGGCGCAGAGTTCATTTGCCGCTGACGACGGCATGCTGTCAAGCACACCTGTCCAAAGACCAATTCTCCCTAGATCAACCGACGCATTCGCCATGCGCCGACCCTAGGGCATCCGACGCTGCTTCTCATTCGATAAGACGTAACTGCTCGCGAAAAGTGCCACCGCGCCGAATGTATTTTTCGATGCCGGGCAAGATGAGCGGGTCAGTATCGACACCTTCCCGTATTTTCGCCGGGGTTCCTAGCGCCATCGAACCCGGGGGGACGTGAATGCCTCCCGGGACTACTGCGCCGGCCCCAACTAGCGCTCGAGCTCCGATAACTGCGTCATGGAGAACAATCGCTCCGCTTCCCACCAACGCTTCATCCTCTATCGTGCATCCTTCTAAATGAGCTAAGTGACCAATTGTGCAGCGACGCCCAACCACGGTCGAGAACTCATCTGTGACGTGTAACACAGCATTGTCCTGCACTGAACTTTCTTCACCAATGACGATGGTGTTGTCATCACCGCGCAGCACCGCCCCCGACCAAATAGTGGCGCGAGCGCCAACTCGGACACGTCCGATAATCACTGCTTCGGGCATCACCCACGCATCGGGGTGGATTTCAGGTTGATATTCGCCTAGCGCATAGATCGGCATGTTGATCCTCGGTCGATCACGTGGGACAGCAACCAGCAAACTACAGGGCAGAAACGCTACCTACGCTGAGTTCTGATGGTTCTCGGCCGCTAACGTCCAGCCGATGGCTTCGTCTCAGAACACAGCCCCGATAGCTTCTCGTCGAGCCCACACGCGTCTGACCCATGGAAAAACCAAAGAAGATCCCTGGTTTTGGTTACGTCATCGCGACGATTCAGACGTTCTCGACTACTTACGCGCCGAAAACAGTTGGACAGATCAATCCACAGCTCATCTCGAGAATTTGCGTAACATTCTTTTCCACGAAATCAGATCAAGGGTGAAGGAATCGGATCAATCCGTACCGGTACCAAAGGGCTCTTGGGAATACAGAGTTAAAACGGGAGAAGGTCTTCAGTACCCCCTTCATGTCCGTCAACGGCGTGGGAACCCTGAGAGCGAAGAGGTTTTGCTCGACGAAAATAAGGCTGCGGAGGGCGCCGATTATTTCGCTGTCGGTGACCTTACAGTGAGTCCCGACCATCGATTTCTTGCTTACACGACCGATACCGAAGGTGACGAAGAGTACGACCTCACGGTCATCGATCTTGCTACCCGAGAAGTCATCGATAGCGGTATCCGACAACTGTCATATGGTTTGGTTTGGGCCAATGATTGCCGAACCCTCTTCATGGTTCTCACTGATACTGCCCGACGACCCAACAGGATCATCCGCCATGTAGTCGGCGATTTACCATCAGAAGATGTCACGGTGTTCACCGAACCAGACGAGCGATTCTGGGCCGGAGTTGGGGGTACTAGGAGCGAAAGGTTCGTGGTAATTGGCAGTGAGTCCAAAACCTCGTCCGAATATTGGCTACTCGATGCTGACGCACCCAACGATGAGCCATCACTAGTCGAACCTCGACGCGAGGGTCACGAATACCGGGTGTGTCATCAAGGTGATCGTCTATTGATTTTAACGAACGACGACGCAGTCGATTTTCGACTGGCAGAAACTCCACTTGACGCTCTCGGATCTAGTAACTGGCAAGAACTCATTGCACATCGTGAAGGGGTACGGATCGAGGACGTCGACGCGTTTGAAACTTTCACGGTGGTTACCGAACGCCGCCACGCGGTTCCTGTACTTCGCGTCTTGGACCATGCGACCAACAGCGAATTTGAGGTGGAGATGGATGAACCCGTCTTCGAGGCGGGGCCTGGGGCAAATGCTGAGTATGAGACACGCGTATTTCGTTATGGCTACACATCGATGGTGACGCCCCCTTCGACGTTCGAAATTGATGTTGATACTCAGAAGCGCCGGCTACTTAAACAACAAGCAGTTCTGGGCGACACGGATCTAACCGCATACAAAAGCCAGCGAACGTGGTCCAAGTCGGCTGATGGGGTTGAGGTTCCCGTGAGTATTGTTTGGCGACCAGACACCGTCACGTGGCCGGCTCCAACCTTGCTCTATGGATATGGGGCGTATGAGGTAGGAATACCAGCATCATTTTCGTCGGCGCGTCTATCGCTTTTGGATCGAGGAGTTGTTTTCGCCATCGCTCATGTTCGCGGCGGCGGGGAACTTGGGCGAACCTGGTACGAGCAGGGCCGTCTAGAACATAAGCAAAACACGTTTACGGACTTTGGGAGTTGTCGGGATCATCTCGTTAGTGAAGGTTGGGCAGATGCGGACCGTGTTGTTGCTCGTGGAGGCAGCGCTGGGGGCCTTTTGATGGGGGCGATGGTCAATCAGCGACCTGATGCTTTTGCTGGCGTCATCGCAGAAGTTCCCTTTGTCGACAATGTGAACACGATGCTCGATCCGACGATTCCACTCACAATCACCGAGTACGACGAATGGGGAGACCCAAACGATCGGTTGACCTTCGAGTTGATGTCGGCTTATGGGCCCTATGAGAATGTGGCAGCTGCTGATCACCCGGCACTACTGGTCACCGCCGGGCTGAACGACCCAAGAGTTCAGTACTGGGAACCAGCCAAGTGGGTTGCCAAACTTCGTTCCTTAAGTACCTCTAAGCGACCAATTTTACTTCGAACCGAACTCGACTCGGGCCATGGCGGACCTTCTGGTCGCTACGACGCGTGGCGAGACGAAGCCTTCATCTTGTCCTTTACTCTGGACACATTGAATTTGGCGGAGCATTCAGAAACCGTTTGACACGGCGGCTAATGCCAGGAGTATCAAGTTACGAACGACCGAGCTGCTGCCCACCGGGCGAGCTGACCATCGGCCAAAACATGCACACACTGGTCGCTCGCTCAGCGGGCGGCGCATGGCACGCAATATCGCGATGGTGAAGACTGCCAGTGCTAGCTCTGCCAGTAGTGATGGGACCGGAGCAGCTACGCCAGCGACGAGCAGAGCTCCCAGAGCGATCTCCGCTGGAGCGATTAACCGAACTATTTGGCGCGGCGCGCCCAACGTCATCGCCGCAGCGGGCCAAGATTGGTCGCGAAGTTTCAATGCCCCAGCAAGTAAGAAAACTGCGCCTAGCGCTATTCGCGCCGCTACCGACACTGGCTTAACTCAGCCGAAGGTGCCGTAGTTGCCTTGAAAGAAAAGCAGTGGTTCTTTACTTTCCAATACTTCAAGTTCTATGACCCGACCTACAACAATGTGGTGATCGCCGCCATCGTGTATCGCCTCGATCTCGCAATCAATATAGGCAATCGAGCCAGCGATAATTGGCGACCCAGATGGGCCTGGGGACCACTCTACGTCGGCGAATTTGTCATCTGAACGGCTTGCCATTACTCCGCAAACCTCCATTTGATCTTGACCCATGACGTTGACGCAAAATGAACCCGAGGCACGGATTTCTTCCCAGGATCCGGACTCTTTCCCAGGCAAAAAAGCCACCAAAGGAGGGTCAAGGGACACGGACGTGAAAGAGCCGATGGCCATGCCGACTGGCTGCCCATCATTGACCGCGGTCACTGCAGTGACCCCTGTAGCAAAATGCCCCAACACGTTTCGGAAAACTCCAGAATCGATATCGCTCACCGTGGCTCCTTGTTCGAAGACTCCGCCGGAGCGTAGCGCCGGAAGCAAGCCCGCTGTTTCGAACTCGTCATCGGATGCGATTATCGTCGCCTGTATGAGTCAAACCGAGGTACCTGATTTACCAGATGGTCTCGTGGCGGTCGTAAAGCAAGATTGCCCTACGTGTGAGTTGATCACTCCTGTTCTTCTCGAGTTAGCGGAGAAGTCTGATCTGACGGTCTTCAGTCAGGACGATCCGAGTTTTCCCGCAGAAATCAGCAACCGACTGTTGGACGTTGATTTAGCCATCTCTTGGCATCACGACATTGAAACGGTTCCAACACTTCTGCTCGTCCGAAATGGCGAAGAAATAGATCGAACTGTCGGTTGGTCACGTCCTCAGTGGGAACGAGTGTCTGGAGTGTCAGAACTTGGGATTGACTTGCCAGACCAGCGGCCGGGCTGCGGTTCAATGTCCGTCGATCCGTCATTAATCACTGAACTCACTGTCAGATTCGGTGGATCCGAACTCCTGGGAAGGCGCATCGAATTCGCGTCTCTGGAGGACACCCATGAAGCTTTGTTTGAAAGAGGCTGGACGGATGGGCTACCTGTAGTTCCGCCCACCGAGGCCCGCGTACTCGCGATGCTTGAAGGCACTACTCGTTCACCTACGGACATTGTTGCAACTGTCCCACCCAACTTAGTGCCGTGCACTGTCGAAAAAGTCGCCGTTAACGCTGTGATGGCTGGGTGCCGACCCGAATATCTTCCCGTGGTGCTTGCGGCTGTGGAGGCAGTGTGTACAGATGGGTTCAACATGCATGGCTTGTTGGCAACGACCATGCCTCATGCTCCAGTGCTCGTCATCAACGGGCCGATTGCCACACAAATTGGCATGAACTCCGAGAACAACGCGTTGGGTCAGGGAAACCGGGCTAACAGCACCATTGGGCGTGCCCTTCAACTAGTTATACGAAACATCGGGGGCGGACGACCAGGGGAAGTTGACCGAGCGGCGCTTGGTTCTCCCGCCAAGGTTGGATTCTGTTTTGCTGAACGAGAGGCGGACTCACCCTGGACACCGATTTCGACGATGTACGGATTCCCGAGCGGAACGAACACAGTTTTAGCTTTCCCAGGGGAAGCCCCAAGAAATGTCGTGGATCAGTTATCACGAGACCCTGAGTCTCTAGCCCGCACCTATGCCGCAAATCTGATCTCGATTCAGCACCCAAAACTTATTCTGGGCTTCGACGCAATCTTGGCGGTGGCACCTGACCACTCCCGGATCTTCGGTGATGCGGGTTGGTCACGAGAGAAGCTAGTTGATCGGATTGTTGCACTGACCGTTAGACCTGGGAAGGAATTGATCCGAGGGGCAGGGGGGATTCCAGAAGGCCTACCTGAAGCAATGGCAGACCTCGATCTTCCAAAATTCCGCCCTAATGGGTTACACATAGTGCATTGTGGTGGCGGAGCCGGACTGTTTTCGGCAATTATTGCGGGGTGGGTGAACGGCGAAATGGGGTCGGACCCAGTTTGCGTCGAAATCATTCCGTAACAAGGGAGAACCTATGACCAAGGTGCTAGATCCAACCAACGAGACGGAACCTGCAAAGATTCCGCGAGTTGATCGCCCGACCAGCCTTGATGGCCTAACCGTGGGTTTACTGGACATCAGCAAACCTAGAGGCGACCGCTTTCTCGACCGGATCGAAGAACGCCTGGTCGAGCGCGGACTTCGCGTGGAGCGGTTTCGTAAGCCAACTTTCACCAAACCAGCTCCTGTTGATTTACGTCACGAAATCGCCACTAAGTGCGATGTGGTGATCGAGGCCCTAGCCGATTGAGGCAGTTGCACGTCATGCAGTGTGCATGACATCGCTGACCTGGAACGACGTGGGCTTCCAGGGGTTTTTGTAGCTACGACCCAGTTCATTGATGGAGCCGAAGTGCAAGGAAAGTCTCTGGGGTTTGATCCGGCCGCTGTTTGGGTCGAACACCCGATTCAGGATCGTACTGACGACGAGATGGTGACGATTGCCGACAAAGCAATCGACGAGCTACTTGATCAAATCACCAAGCAGTAACACATCGCCTTGAGATGCAACGAGACCTTCGTCTCGGAGATCATTTACCAGTTGAACTGCGCGACGTTGTTCGTCAACCAGTCCCATGACTGAAGCCGCATCGGACATTTCCACTGAACCTTGAGCTAACGCCGACAACAGCCGTCCCCTCGCTTCACGATTACTTCCACGGAATGGTTGTTGTCTTTTACTGACTCCCGCGCTTCCTTCGGCAGGGTCCTTACCTGTTCCTTGCCACGCACACCATGACTCCACGGGGCAGCTACGACATTGGGGATTTCGTTTAGTGCATACGGTCGCAGCCAGGTCGAACAGCCCCTGGTTCCAGTCCCATGACTGGCCAGGTGCCACGATCTTGTCGGCTAGCTCCTGGGCATCTTTTGGACGCAGGGAATTACCACACCAACGAGCGAGCAATCGACCCACGTTGGTGTCCACCACACCCAGTTGTTTTTCGAAGGCAAAAACCATTACCGCCCTCGCCGTATATGGACCCACCCCCGGTAGTTGCAGAAGTTGATCTAACTCCTGTGGGACTCTGCCTTGATGCAGGTTCGTTATCTGTTGCGCCGCCTGATGAAGGTTTCGGGCTCGGCGCGGGTATCCGAGCCCTGTCCAAAACTTCAGTAACTCGGAAAGCTGGACCCGAGCAAGATCTTCGGGCGTTGGCCAGAAATTCAAAAATTCTAAGTATTTGGCTTCGGCTCTACTGACCTGTGTCTGTTGGAGCATCACCTCCGAGACCAACACGGCCCAGGAGTCTCGTGTTGAACGCCACGGTAGATCGCGTCGCGATTTGGCTGCCCAACGAAGGAGGGCGCTGGTAAAGCCACTCCCTTCTAGCGTGCCTTGAAACTCAACGATTTCAGGTGTTGACGCCATAAGAAAAGTTTCGTTTCATCTCTGCCTCTTGCTTACGCATCGTGATGTGACACCAAAGATAGGTATTCAACGATTCCTCAGGTTGAGGTAAAAGGCGTGAATAACGATGCATCGTAGAGAACCACCTCCCTCTGAGCGCAACACTTCCATCTAGAGTTCACCGTGCTCGATAGAAACTTTGTGTCTTCGAGTCCCGTGCCCATAGCCTGTGTCATTGTCCCATCTTGACGAAGTGGTGAAGAACTATGACTGCACCGGATCTCCAAGCCGCTGCTGACGCGTTAGCAATTGGTGTCTCGATAATTGATCGCGCTGTCAGTCACGCAGCTGCTTTACCTGATGCGGACGAGCATCAAAGCCTTCTATATGACCTCGCACATGCTGCATCTGCAATCGAAATCAGTCGCTCACTGCTCGATTACGGGGCCAAGGGAGAGAATGAAGGGAAACTAGCTTGCGCATTTATTGCTGATGTCTTGGCAGACCTCCACTCCAAGCTCTTTGGTCGCGAAACTGCGTGGGGAGCGAAAAACGGTGAATTGGATCCCGCTCGGGAATTCATTCGCCTTTTCCGAGATCCGCAATTCGTGGCTCAGCTAGCTCTGTTGGAAGCACCTCGACACCTTGACGAAGACTTCGAAATGGTGGCAGATACTTTTCGCCGTTTTGCCAACGACAAGATTGCACCGCAAGCGGAGCACATCCATCGACAGGACACTGACATTCCCGAAGACATCATCGACGGTTTAGCTGAACTTGGATGCTTCGGCTTATCGGTCCCCGAAGAATACGGCGGTTTCGCTACAGGGAGCGAGAGCGACTACATGGGAATGGTAATCGCGACTGAAGAGCTTTCTCGGGCGTCGTTAGGTGCCGGAGGTTCTCTCATCACGAGGCCGGAGATCCTGACTCGAGCACTCGAACGTGGCGGAACAGAAGAACAAAAGCGTGAGTGGTTTCCAAAAATCGCGACCGGCGAGACAATGGTCGCTGTCGCCGTCACTGAACCCGACTACGGATCTGACGTTGCAAATTTAAAAGTCACGGCAACTTCCGTCGATGCCGGTTGGGTCATAAATGGGGTCAAGACGTGGTGCACATTTGCTGGAAGAGCAAACGTGTTGATGTTGCTGGCCCGCACCGACCCTGACCGCAGCAAGACTCATCGCGGACTCAGTTTATTTATCGTGCCCAAGCCCGAGGCAAAAGGTCACAGTTTCGAATTCTCCCAAGACAGTGGCGGCTCTATGGAGGGGCGAGCGATACCAACGTTGGGCTATCGAGGCATGCACAGCTTCGAAATAGCGTTCGACAATTGGTTCGTTCCCGAGCAAAATTTGATCGGCGGCGAGGAGGGACTGGGCAAAGGCTTTTACATGCAGATGGCTGGTTTCGAGAACGGCCGACTCCAAACTGCCGCTCGAGCAGTAGGCGTTATGCAAGCGGCGTACGAAGAAGCTCGTGCCTATGCGCAAGACAGGTCAGTTTTTGGCCAACCAGTCATCGAGTACCAACTCACTCAGGCAAAACTGGGGCGCATGGCTGCGATTATTCAGGGTTCGCGCCAATACAGCTATTCGGTGGCTCAAATGATGGCAAAGGGCGAAGGAAGCCTGGAAGCTTCCATGGTAAAAGCTTACGTTTGCAAAGCTGCTGAATGGGTTACGCGCGAGGCTCTTCAAATCCACGGCGGTTTTGGCTTTGCCGAGGAGTACACAGTCAGTCGTCTTTTTGTTGATGCCCGCGTGTTGTCCATCTTCGAAGGTGCGGACGAAACCTTGTGCCTGAAGCTGATTGCGCGTCGGTTGTTAGCTGACGCGCGTTAATTGGCCTTTTGGCCTCCGCCTTAGAGCGTTAGAGACCCGGGCGAAGAAGTTCGGCTGCAACGCCACAGTCCTCTCTCATCGCGTCGGTGGACAGAGTCAATCCTTTGGGTCCAACGACGTGAGTGATCACGGTCATAGGAACAACTTCTTCATCGGCTTCTAGGGGATTTTCTTTCGCTAACTCGTCTTCTATTACTTTGAAGAAGCGTTGTGGGAGGGCTCGGCCGGCCCCTACGACAACCCACGTCTGCTTGCCTGCGTGTAGTCCACAAATCGCAGCTGCATAGGAACCCGATGGAGCTATCAGGGCCTCAGGACCCGCCGCAGCTGCTTCGATAATGACTACGTCGGCCGTGGCGCAGGCTTGTCCTAGTCCAGTTAACGGAACTTCGGTTACCTCGACTTCACGTTGCATGAGTGCCCGAGCAAGTCCTGCTCCTTCCCCATAGGCATCTATTACCCGCACGCTGACATCACGGCGAAGGTGAATGCTTTCCATGGCTAGGTCAGGCCAGCCGATGACGGCTACCGTCGCTCCATTCGGAAGGGCAGAAGCGACACGGCTTGGTGTTAGGTCAACGTCGAGTTCTTGTACAAAGTCCGCGGCTGCCCTCCGGGCATCTGTTGCAATCAACACCTTGCTAGTCATCGACCAGAGAGACCCAGCGAGAGGGTGGTGATGCAAGATCCGTCGGCACGCATTGACTAGCTCCGCTGGTTCACCCCAAAGTGAGGTCAACGCGTCAGCCGCTTCACGGGCTAAATCCAGTTGGTCAACGCCACCGGCGCGCGCTACATACCGAAGCCGTTCGATGGGATGCACGAGAGCAGACTGCCACATGTCTTAGCTACAGGGTGAACTCAATTGAATTTGGATCCAAGTGGGTACTGAGCATCCAGCGCGCTAGCTTGGCTCTCGTGGCGACTGACCCTTCGAATCAGCTGACAGTTGCAACCATGGATGGTGCTGAACAGACCTTGTCTCAATGGTTGACATACTTCAATCTTCTCACCGTTGTGCTTGATCCCTATACCCATGAAAGCGGGTGGATCATTCCGACCGCTGACCGGATTTTCGCGCATTACAAGGGAGCCGATGTGCGCTGTGCTTTTGTCGTGACGAGCGACGGAGATGGGGCGCGCGAGTACTTGGGGAAGTATTCCGAAGATTGGCTGGTCTTGGTCGACGAGGACCGAGAGCTAGTGAGTTCGCTGGAGCTTGAGCGTCTTCCGGCGCTTGCCCATATTTCTCAAGATGGCTCTTTGGCTGGTTTCGCTGAGGGATGGAACCCGGCAGATTGGAGAGACGTGTTGGCAGGAGTTGAGGAGGACATGGCTTGGCGTTCCCGACCACTTCTTCCGGCTCCCGAAGATCCTGGTGCCTTTGAGGGAACACCCGCTCTTAGTTAAAGCCGCATTTTTATTCGATACATTTCTGCGTCGGCGCGGGTCAAAACTTCTTCAGCATTGTTACGGGTTCCGTAGCCAACGGTGAAGCCGATACTGGCCTTTGCTGTTAAAGAATGGCCACCGATCACAAAGGGCCGCTCCATGGCAATTCCCAGCCGGTCGGCAACGAGCCCCACATCGCTTGCATCTCTTAATTCAGGGCAAACGACAACGAACTCGTCGCCGCCATATCGGGCGACAGTGTCTGTGGGCCTCACCGAGTCGGCGAAGCGTGCGCCAATCGCAGCTAGCAAGCGATCACCGACAGTATGCCCGTACACGTCGTTCACGACTTTGAAGTCGTCAACGTCACAAAAGACAACGCCGACAGCTCGTCCGGTTTGACGGGACCGTTCCAGAGTTTCTTCTAGCCGAGAAACAGCTTGCAGGCGGTTGCCTAGCCCAGTTACCGGATCGTGGCGGGCGGCACGTGCAAGTGCTGCTTCTTGTTGTCCACCCGTCCACAAGACTGCGATAGAACTGCACAGCAGCAACAGAGAGACCCCGACCGGTACCACAACCGCTAACCATCGGAAGATACTTGGTTGAGGTTGTGGATCCAGCAGTAACCACGCGCTCGCAAGCAGAACAGCGATAGAGGATGGTACAGCTACGAAGAAAAGGATTCGTCGAGGCATCATCGCAACAACCGAGGGTACGGGTATCTGGCTTGCTGGGCGAGAACCCTTATCGCGCTACCCAGCCACCATCGACTGGGAGTGGAATTCCAGTGACATAACTGCTGGCGCCGCTAGCCAGAAATAAGAGAGCACCATCTAGTTCTTCTACGGAGCCGCCGCGGCCCATAGACGCATTGCGGGCAATCCATTTCGTCGAACGTTCATCTTCGAACATGCCATGGGTCAACTCAGTATCGAAGTATCCGGGGCACAGCGCGTTCACGCGCACGCCTCGCTTAGCCCACTGGACTGCGAGTTCTCTGGTCAAATTCACCAGACCCGCTTTGCTCGCCGCATAGGCCGGCTGAAGGTTGGGGGCTGACGCCACCAGCCCATGAACCGATGCGACGTTAATGATGCTTCCTTCTCCACGGGTCAACATGTCCTGGGCGGCCAGCGCCGATAGAAGGAAACACGCGTTGAGATTCACATCGACAACATTTCGAAAGGTTTCGATCTTCGCTTCTTCTGCAGCGTGCACGGCATCAGTAATGCCGGCGTTATTTATCAACACGTCGACTTGGCCGTAATGAGAAACGGTTTGGGAAATAAGTTGTCGGCATTGATCATCGTCACTCACGTCGCACTGAACTGCTAAAGCCTCAGGGAGTTCCGACACCAGCTTTTTGAGTCGATCGTGGCGGCGCGCAGCAACAACGACTTTCCCTCCAGCTGCGGCTAGCACTCGGGCGAATCGATCACCAAAGCCGCTAGAAGCGCCAGTTACGACGCAAACTTTGCCGTCAAGCCGATACAGGGCCTCGATATTGGGAGTTTCGCTCATACATCCAGAGACACTAGGCAAACATATGGCGTCTCACACGGCGTAGTGGAGTTGGCTGCTCTAGGGTCTTGGCATGAAGATTCGCGTTGGCTTTGGTCTAGGAACCCGCAGTTTCACCAACGATCATTCGACTTTTGAACCCTTCGTCGATTCCCTGGAGCAACTGGGGTTCGATTCGCTATGGCTCAGCGAACGTCTAGGTGGCGAATGCCCCGACCCAATCGTCGGGGTGGCGTACGCCGCTGGCAGAACAACGAGGATTAAGTTCGGATTTTCTGTGATGGTCCTGCCCGGTAGGAACTTGGCCGTTCTGGCGAAAGAGCTCGCTAGTCTCGACAGACTTTCCAACGGTCGTCTTCTGCCGGCGTTCGGACTCGGAGTCGCAGACGTTCACGAGCAAGCCGCTTTTGGGGTTGAACGCAAGCAACGCGCCAAAATTTTTAATGAGGCTCTCCCTTTACTAAAGCGAATGTGGGAGGACGGGCCGGTAACCCATCAAGGGGATTTCTACGAATACGAGGATGTGGATCTCCTGCCCAAGCCGATGCAAAAACCAATGGATATTTGGCTGGGAGGAGCCGCCGACGTTGAACTGCGTCGATGTGGGAGATTTGGCGACGGCTGGCTCCCTTCGTTCTGCACACCAGAGATGGCAGCACAAGGGTGGCGAATAGTAAACGACGCTGCAGATGAGCATGAAAGATTCATGGATCCCGAACATTTCGGCGTCCTTGTTCCGTACAGCCATGGCGAGTTACCGGCCAGTTATCGAACGATTCTTGAGCGCCGTGCGCCGGGGGTCGCTACCGAGGAAATTATTCCCATTGGCCACGACGGGCTGAGGACTCAGCTCGAAAAGTTCATCGAGGTCGGCGCCTCGAAGTTCGTGCCGATTTTGGTTGGTGAGCCAGATGACTGGTTTGCTGAGCTCGAGGGTGTGGCTGACGTCGTCCTACCTCTCCAGAATTAATCCCTTCAGCCGAGAGCTCATCGACGAGGAGGTATGAAAATTTCCACAATTTCGTCTCTTCGTTCTCCCTGGGCCCCCGACTACACATCCGTCGATCTTCATGATCCAGCAAACTTCGCCGACGGGCCTCCTTATGAAGCCTTCGCAGCGTTACGAGAGAATGCGCCGGTCGCGTTCCATCCGGAACCTCCCCGCCGTCAAGGGGGACGAGAGGGGCCAGGATTTTGGTGCATCACTCGCTATCAAGATGTCCAAACGGTGTCCAAAGATCCGGAAACGTTCTCCTCTTGGTTAGGTGGCTTTACCGGAGCCGATCTCAGCGGAACGGTCCTAGAGGAAACGCGCCTCAACATGATGGGCATGGACCCTCCTGATCACACCCTTTTACGCCATTCAATTCGAAAACCATTTGGTCCAGTTTGGATCCAGGGCCTCGAAGCGCACATCACTCGTTTCGCTTGCGAAATTCTCGACGAGGTGTCAGACAAAGGTGAAATCGACTTCGTTTCAGAAATTGCAGCCGAACTGCCATTGCGAGTTCTCGCACACATCATGGGTGTTGGATCTTCAGATACTGACTTGCTCTTTGATTGGTCTAATCGAATTATCGGCAATCATGATCCTGATTTCGGGGGTTCCGTAACAGATTTTCTGGCGGCGAAAGACGAACTCTTTTCTTACGGGCGTGAAGTCATCGCTAGTAAAAGACGACACCCCGGAGATGACATGGTTTCGTATTTCGTGTCTGCTCAAGTCGAGGGCGAGAAACTTGATGACGAACGACTGATTCTTCTTTGGTTCTTGCTACTGGTGGCGGGAAACGAGACGACACGCTCTTCCTTAACCGGGGCGATGGAGGTTCTCTCAAAATTTCCTGATCAACGGGCCGTGCTAGCTAACGACCTGCCTGCGAACCTTCCAGGATTTATCGAAGAGACGCTGCGTTACACCAATCCGGTTCTCCATTTTCGTCGGACAGCTACGGCCGATGTCAACCTCGGCGAGGCTCACATCAAAGCGGGAGACAAGCTGCTCTTGTGGTACCCCGCCGCGAATCGAGACCCCCGAGTATTTAAGAATCCGGACGGGTTTGATTTATCTAGATCTCCAAACAGCCATGTTGCCTTTGGAGTTGGTCCGCATTTTTGCCTCGGAGCGAGGTTGGGGAGACTTCAGATGCAGGTAATGCTCACGGCGCTACTCACGCGGCTTCCTGACATCGAAGTTGCAGGTCCGGCACAAAGAACTCACTCCAATTTTCTCAATTCAGCGAAGACCTTGCCAGTTTCGTTTACCCCTGTAACGGCTGGAGATGTTTAAGCGTTACCGCTTTCGCCTAGGTAGCTAGCACGCAAATCTGGATTCGAAAGAAGAGCTTCCGCTGTGTCGTCAAGAACGACTTTCCCTGTCTGCAACACCCATCCTCGGTCAGCGATAGAGAGCGCCATGTTGGCGTTTTGTTCGACCATAAAAATTGCCACTCCCTCTTCGTGGATCTGCTGGATTAGTTCAAAGTTTGTTTGAACCAGAGCGGGGGCTAGACCCATAGATGGTTCATCCATCAAAAGAACTCGGGGGTCGGACATAAGTGCGCGTCCCACCGCAACCATCTGTTGTTCCCCTCCAGACAGGGTCCCAGATTTTTGGTTCAGGCGTTCCTTCACCCGAGGGAACATTTCGAATACTCGCTCTAGGTCATTAGCTATTCCATCGCGATCAGTACGTAGATAAGCCCCGAGTTCTAAATTCTCTTTCACTGACAGCCGCTTGAAAAGCCGGCGGTTCTCGGGAACCATTGTCACCCCGCGCTCAACGCGGTAACTCGTCGACTGATGCGTGACTATTGCACCATCGAGAACTACATCTCCCGTCGTCGGCGTCACCATGCCAAGCAATGTCTTTAGCGTCGTGCTTTTCCCGCTAGCGTTTCCTCCCAGCAGGCAGACAAGTTCTCCCGCGAAGATGGCAAGGTCCACATCTTTGAGTATGTGGACAGCGCCGTAGTGGGTGTTAATGCCGCGGAGCTCAAGGAGAGGGACCTGATTTTCGGTCAAGATGACGTCTCCTCGTCGGCATTCTTATCTTTCACCTGTCGGCCCAAATAGGCCTCCACCACCTTTGGGTCGTTCGCAACACGATCGTACGAACCTTGAGCGATAGTCTCACCGTGATCGAGGACCACTACACGGTCCGACACATCGCGGACCACGCTCATATCGTGCTCGATCATGACGATCGTGAAGCCCCATTCGCTTCGTAGCCGACCAATTAGACCAGTTAGCTCAGCTGATTCTCGTGGATTCATCCCTGCTACTGGCTCGTCAAGAAGTAACAACCGGGGTCGAGTTGCCATTGCTCGCGCTATCTCAAGTCGGCGCCGGTTGGCATATGACAGAACTGATGCCGGCTGGTTAAGCCGATATCCGGTCAGACGCGAGCCGAAGAAGGAGAGCACTTCTTCGCCATATTCTCGAATCGCGATTTCCTCCGACTTGAAAGCTTTGGTTTGTAATAGTGCGCCAAAAATCTTTTGGCCGGTCCGACAGTGCTGGGCAACCATGACATTTTCCAGAATCGTCATATTCGCGAAGAGGCGAACGTTCTGAAATGTCCTGGCTATGCCGCGCTCAGTCACCTGACTGGGATCTAGGTTTAGGAGAGACTCCCCTTCGAAAAGGATCTCCCCTGAGGTCGGAGTGACCATCCCACTAATCATGTTGAAGAAAGTCGTCTTGCCAGCTCCATTGGGTCCAATGACACTGACAATTTCGCCCTCTTCGACATGGAAATCCAGGCTCCTCAGGGCATGGAGACCACCAAATGTGACACTTAGATCGCGGATTTGAAGCATGTTCACGGCGAATCCTCGTCGTCGGTGTCAATCTCACCTTTTAGCCAGGCGTCTTGGAGAAACTCGTCTTGGTGAAGTTCTCGGCTACGTCGCACATTGGGAACCAGACCTTCGGGACGTTTGAGCATCATCCATATAAGTAACGCACCGTAAATCAGAAGTTTGAATTGGCTGAACTCCTGCAACAAACCCGGCTGTTTCGGGCCGCCTAATACGCCGATCAGTACCAGAGCACCGACGATGACCCCGGCAATGTTTCCCATACCACCAACGATGACCACGACGAGGATGATGATTGATACGAGCATGAGGAAGCTGGTCGGAAAGATCGAACCGACCTTTGCTGAGAAAATTGCGCCAGAAAAGCTCGCTAGTACTGCGCCAACAACGAAAGCCATCAATTTGGTGTTTGTGGTGTTCACTCCCATCGCTTCAGCGACGTCCTCGTCTTCTCGGATCGCCATCCAGGCACGACCAAGTCTTGAATTTTCGAGACGCCATGAGATGTATACCGCGATCCCACAGAAAACCAAGACCAGTAAGAAGACTGATCTGGGGTCGGTACCTTTTACTGTCCCTATTCCAACGTCGACTCCAGGAATGTTGGTAATTCCTTGAGCCCCACCGAACCAGCCAGATAACCAGTCGCTCAAGAACAACAATCGAATAATCTCACCGAATCCGAGAGTCACGATCGCTAGATAGTCGCCGCGCATTCGGATAACGGGCGCGCCGATGAACAGCCCTACTAACCCGGTCAAGACAATGACGATGATTAACGCGATCGGCCATGGCAACTCAGGTGAGAATCCAGGCGAGTTGGGAGAAGTAAGCACCGCTGTGGTGTAACCCCCAACTGCAAAGAACGCGACATAGCCAAGGTCAAGGATTCCCGCCAACCCGACGACAATATTGAGACCCAAGGCCAGCAAGACGAACATGCCAACATTGGCCAGCAATTCGTTAGTGATTTTTCCGAGAAAGAACGGGAGGATCAGTAGCAGTGCTGCGCCAACCCCTAGGAGAACTAGGTTGACTCGACTGCGCTCATCTGGGGGCATCTTCTGAACGCGAGCACGCACTCCCTTGATCCGGCTGCCTACCAATAGGGGGATTGCGATCGCGAGCACAGCTACGAGGAGAGCTCCAAGGATTTCTAGACCACCACGCTTGTAGTAGATGAAGTCGGTCAAGACCTCCAGTCCGAATCCCTCAAGTAAGTCAGTAAGGAACGTTTCTAGAACGGAAACTAGGAGGACAGAGAGTACGACGGTCATCGTCTTGGCCCGAATCGTCGCAGGCACTACATGCATCGCTCCGCCCAAAAGCCCCAGTGTCGTCCCAAGAACGACCCAGATCAACATGCCCAACGTCGTAGAACGATTGAAGGAAAGCAGGTCGAGAAGTTGAGGACTCCAATTCACCAGCGGATCTCTAAGATCGAAGTTCTTCACCAGGATCATCAGTCCGACCAGACCAAGCGCACTGCCAAGTCCAACCAGCGCTCCGGCAGCTAGGTCTCTGGTATCTCTTTCTCTTTCGCCCATCCCCTCCAATACGACCTGACTACCGGCAAGGGTGGCTAACACAAAGGGAACCCAAAGAAGTGACAGGTACCCCAGACTCAAGACGGGGTAAACGATGCTTCGTCGGTCAAGTCCTATCGGCATCCCAGCCAGGGCGATAAACGCGCAGCTCAACGCCCCAATCAATGAGAACCTGATCTGCCGACGCCAGTCAAGCCCTGGGGCTTCGAAAGTCGAGGTGTCGTTGGTCGTCGCCGTCATGCTCGCTCATCATCCGACAGCCGCTCGCCAAAGAGCCCGCTCGGTCGCACCAACAGGACAAAGATGAGAACGGCAAACGCTACGGCGTCACGAAGCTGTGAAACTCCATCAACTCCGAGCGGTTCCAGCAGCACCAGCGGCGCCGTTGCCTCCGCTGCACCAAGAGAAAGCCCGCCCGCCATAGCCCCGCCGAGGTTTCCAATCCCGCCGACCACTGCCGCGCTAAATGCTTTAATGCCTGGCAAGAATCCAGTGGTGTGGATCACACTCCGGAACAGAATCCCCCATAAAATTCCCGCAACTCCAGCCATAGCACCACCGACCGCGAACGTTTTGACGATGGTTCGATTTACATCGATACCCATAAGGGCCGCGATTTCTTTGTCCTCTGCGACTGCTCGCATTGCCTTGCCGGTTCTCGTTCGTTCCACCAGAAACCACAAACCTGCCATTGAGACGGCGGCGGTCAGCAACACAACGAGTTTTGTTCCCTCGATTTGAAAACCGATCAGCGATCTTTTTTGTGACAACCAGGCCGGTAATGCCGGGTAGGACTTCGCCCCAGGGCCGAGAAGAACTACTGACATGTTTTGGAGGAAGAATGAAACACCTATAGACGTGATCAGCGGGATGAGTCGTGGGGCGCCTCGCAAGGGACGATAGGCAATACGTTCCATGATCACCGCCGTGGCGGTCGATATCAGAATTGATGTCACCACTATGAAGAGAAGACACAAGAGAAACGCGTCCTCCCATAGGCCGGCGTCAGCCAACTTGTTCGAGGTAATCATTCCCGACATGGCTCCGACCATGAAAACTTCCCCATGAGCGAAGTTAATGAAGCCCAATACGCCGTAAACCATTGAGTAGCCAAGCGCTATCAGTCCATACATGGCGCCTTGGGCTAGGCCTGTGACTAGTAGACCTTTGAATTGTGGAGCGGTTAATCCTGTTGCGTCCGGGTTAGCCCACTGCGCGAACGGGTTCTGAGGGTTGATCTGCTGGGCAACGAATGCCAGAAGACCAACCGATATAACAACGATGAACGTGATCCGTATGAGCGTGAGAAACCGGTCAACCCACAGCACTCGAGTTGTAGGTTTCGCGTCGTGCGTCGTTGTCACCTTGGTTCCAGAAAGTAGAAGCGAATTGAGACGCCGTATCAAGTTCGCCAACGTGGATAGCCGACATTCGGCCCCGACCCGGCTACATGCCGAATCGGGGCCGATATCGATTCAAGAGTAACTAATCCCTCAAGAAAGCGGATCAGCTTTACCCATTAAAGGGCGAGAATCAGGGAGCGTATTCAAACACTACGTTCTCAAGCGAAGCCCCGAAATCTGAAGAGTCATTCTGGACAACGGTGATGCGTTGAGCACCACAGTCGCCAAAGTCATCACAAGACAGGGTCCCGATGATGCCTTTGTAACCCGTCAGGTTGTCCAAGTATTCACGGACGCCAGCTCGATCAATGACCAGATCGTCTCCGTCCGAATACGAAGCAGCCTTGATGGCCTCCAAAAGAATCGTGGTGGCATCGTAGGAGTGCGCCCAGAATGGAGCCTCTGGTGGGTTTCCGTTATTTGACTCGTAATCAGCGAGGAACTTCTCCGCTGTGGCACCGGTGCTTTGGTTGGTGTTGCTGCCATAACGAAGATCTGGACCCGAGAGGTACATGCCATCAGCTTGAGATAATTCCATGAAGCTTTGGACCTGCAGACCATCAGCGCCAAGTAGCACGGTGCCTTCAAGTCCTGATACTCCCGGAGCCTGATCGGCGACCAAGTCACCTGCGGGCTGGAAGATCGGGAAGAAAAGGGCGCCAGGTGAACCGGCAGCAATTTCAGTTAGGACTGGGACCATGTCGGTGTCTTCTTTGTTCACACCAGTGAAGCCGGTGACAGTGCCTCCGAGGCCTTCAAAAGCGTCAGCGAAGGCTTGCGCTAGTCCTTGGGTGTACGGGTCGCCGTCATGGATAGCGGCGGCGGCGGTAATACCTAGTTCGTCATGGACAAACTTAGCCATAGCGGCGCCTTGGAAAAGGTCGTTATGGGCAGTGCGGTAATAACCTGCGTGGTAATTATCGCCAGCTGTTCCCGCCAAATCAGACGTCAGAGCTGGTGAGGTGTTTGACGGGCTGATCATCACCATGCCAGCAGCGCTAATCAATGGCGAAGCGGCTGTAGCGGCGCCAGAACACGAGGTTCCGATTACACCAACGACATCATCGTCCGCAACGATGGTTTGAGCCGCAGCCTGACCACCGTCAGCGGAACAAAGGTCGTCAAGACCTGTGCCAATAGTGACGCTAAAGCCGTGAATGTCACCGAAGTCGGTAATGGCCTGCTCAACGCCACGCTGGTTTGGAATGCCCAGGAATGCGACGTCACCCGTAATTGCGTTCAACGAACGAATTTGGATGTCATCGCCAGCCTCTACGGTGACGGTTCCAAGGGAACCATCACCCAAGCTGTTTTCTTTATCGACGGCTGAACCTGAATCATCGTCAGACCCACCGCATGCAGCAGCGACTAGTGCAAATGCAAATAACACACTCAGTAGTCGCAGGAACTTGAACTTCATGAATGCACCCTCCCCGGGCGTAATAACGTGGCGCTGGAAGACGGTCCATCCAATGGACTTCATTGCACAACGCCGTGAACCTTCCGGAGTCTATGTGCCGCGACGAGCCATAGCGACCCCTTTGCTCATACAGCGTGCTCAAGACAGCTTTTCGATGACTAGCCTCTCGACGATGGAGCGCACCACTCACAGCGCGATAGTTGATGATCGCAATGAACACATTGAGATTTGGATCAATGGCGAATTTTTCGCGCGCCATGAAGCCAAGATCTCGGTATTCGACAGCGGATTTCTCGTTGGGGACGGAGTTTGGGAAGGAATACGACTACACAAGGGCAAATTCGCTTTCCTCAACAGGCATTTAGACCGGCTCTACGCTGGAGCCGCAGCTATCGACCTGGACATCGGACTTAGTCGCGACGAACTCTCAACTGCCCTGAACGCGACAGTGGAACGCAACTCGATGAGGGATGGCGTCCATGTCCGCCTAATGGTCACCAGAGGTAACAAAACAACTCCATCACAACACCCTTCTAATTGTGCTGGAGGACCAAATATCGTAATCATCGCCGAACACAAGACAGCAGATCCTGAGGTACGGCGAAATGGCATCACGTTGTTTACGACCACTGTGCGCCGGCCTGGACCCGAAATTCTCGACCAAAGGCTGAATTGCCACTCGAAACTGCACGAGGTCATCGCCTTAATTCAAGCAAACAAAGCCGGAGCAGATGAGGCCCTCATGCTCGACCCGACAGGGGCGGTCGCAACCTGCAACGCAACTAACTTCTTCTGCGTTAGTAACGGCAAATTACTGACTTCTTCAGGCCACTACAACCTCAATGGCATAACTAGGCAGGTGGTATTGGAGGTTGCTCAAGCCAACGGGATTCGATCAGGAGAACAACCTTTCTCTCTCACTGATGTTTATTCCTCAACTGAGGCATTTGTTACCGGGACCTTTGGAGGGCTTACTCCCGTCGTCGAAGTAGACGGACGAGTCATCGGCGCGGGTAGCGAGGGACCAATGACACGCCGACTACGAGATTTGTATGAATCAGCCGTAGAGGCGGATATCGAATCGTGACCTTGCGGATCAACTGCTGGTCAGGGCCAAGAAACATTTCGACCGCGTTGATGTATTCGTTCCGCGAGCGCTCTGATACCACTGTCGTTGATGAACCTCTCTACGCGCATTATTTACGGGTAACGGACAGAGACCACCCTGGGCGTGACCAAGTTCTTAACGCCCAGAATCCCAACGGCGAGGTGGTCGTGCGCGACGTGTTGTGGGGTGAGTACAACTCTGACATCGTTTTTTTTAAACAGATGGCCCACCACCTCGTCGAACTAAACGAAGATTCCCTAGTCGGTTTCAAGAACATTCTCTTAACCCGAGATCCTCGAGACATGCTGCCATCGCTCGCCATACAGCTACCTGATGCGACGCTCGCAGACACAGGTTTGGCAAATCAGGTCCACTTGCTAAACAGTATTGTTGAGCATGGCGAAAAGCCGATTGTGATTGATTCCAGTGCCCTTTTAGGGAACCCCGAAAGTTTCCTGCACAGTCTTTGTGATCGCTTGGATATCAAACAGGACCCTTCGATGCTGTCGTGGGCTGCAGGTCCAAAGCCTGAAGACGGAGTGTGGGCTCCGTTTTGGTATCAGAATGTTCATAGTTCCACAGGGTTCGATCGTGGCCTTCCGTCTCGCCGCACGGTGCCGTCGAATCTCGTCCCCGTCTTGGACGAAGCAATTGGCCTTTTCGACCGACTAATTGAGTTTGCGTAAGTACTTCTCTAATGCTTGTTCTTTCCGCAGAAGACGTAACTGTGTGTCTGTCCATGGAAACCGCTATCGAGGGCATGCATCACGCGTACGCCGCATGCACCTCTGGTGACGCTGAAATGCCACTACGAACGGTCATTCCGTTAAGCGCGTCACCGAATCTTGCGATTTTCATGCCGGTGCACATCAAGGACTCTTCGGAAGTCGCTCTGAAATCGGTGATGTTCTCGCCGAACAATGAGCGGTTAGGTCTACCCGCAATCCAAGCCACGGTTCAAGTCTTCGATGCGGCGACCGGCACTCCCGTCGCCTTGATAGATGGAAGTGAACTTACTGCTATTCGCACAGCGGCCGGCGGTGGGGCTTCGATGGAGCTCTTAGCTCGAGAAGAGAGTCATTCACTAGCAATGTTGGGCAGCGGAACCCAGGCACGAGCAGGTATCGAAGCCGCATGTTGTGCCCGCGATATTGAGGTAATTCGACTGTTTAGCCCAACATACGGCAATGCTCAAAGGCTCGCTGACCGGCTTAGAGAAGAAGATTGGTGCCCTGAGATTCAGGTAGTCGGTAGTTCTAGCGAAGCGGTGTCGGACGCTGACGTCATATGGACTGCGACCACTTCCATATCCCCCACATTTCTGAACGAGTCAGTCAAACCTGGAACCCACATTGTGGGGGTCGGGTCCTTCCAAACGTCCATGGTGGAAATACCCCCTACTTTGCTCGGAAGGGGCACGGTGTTCGTCGACCACACTGATGCATGTTGGGCTGAAGCGGGAGAAGTGATCGCTGCACGTGCTGAGGGGCTAATTCAGTCCGAAGATGTAAGGGAATTGGGGGAAGTGGTCTTAGGTAACCATCAGGGACGTTCCAGCGACGACGAAATCACGATTTTTAAGTCAGTCGGGATTGCCTGTCAGGACGCGGTGGCGTCTTCCTTAGTTGTTGCAGCAGCCAAACGGCTCCACATCGGCACAACGATAGATATCTGATGGCAGGCACGCGGCAACCACCGCCAGAAGCTCTTTTTGTACTCGGTGGCATCTCTCAATATCTTGGCGCGGCTACCGCAGTGGGCCTGTTTTCTCAAATAGCGCCGGCAAGCGTGGCGCTGCTACGAGTGTTCGCCGCGAGCCTTATATTGATCGGCTTCCGTCGATCATGGCGACGCGCGTGGAATAAGCAGGACGTTATGTGGGCAGGCGCGTTCGGTGTCGTCCTGGCCTCGATGAACCTGTTCATTTATTTGGCCATGGATCGACTCCCGTTGGGAAACGCAGTGGCTATGGAATTTCTCGGTCCTGTAGCAGTGGCCGCTATTGGTTCACGCACTATTAGATCGACACTTGCACTGATACTGGCCACTTCCGGAGTGCTCATCTTGGCTGGACTTCAAAGTGAAGGCACGTCGCTCGGCGTTGTTTTTGCGCTGCTGGCAGGGGCGATGTGGGCCGGGTACATCGTCTTAGGTCACCGCGTCGCCCAAGACGGTCTCGCCGTCGACGGCTTAGGGGTAGGCATGTTTATCGGGGCCTTGGCCATAAGCCCATTGGGGATCGGGGGAGTCGGTGACGCTTTTACTAGTCCCGGTCTTCTGGGTCTCGCCCTCGCAACCGGCCTGCTATCCAACGTCATTCCGTATGGCATTGACCAGGTAGTAATGAAGAAAATTACTCGAGCAAGATTTGCCCTACTTCAGGCGCTGTTACCGGTGACTGCAGTGATAATAGGGTTCCTCGCGCTTAGTCAATCCCCCAGCGTCGCTGAGTGCTGCGGGATCGGCGCTGTGATGCTCGCCATAGCCGTCAGTGCGACGGAGTAACAATTACCCAAGCAAGTGGAGCAGAATGAGGTCATGACGGAGCCCGCCTACGAGCCGATGGAACACGAAGAAAAGCTCCAGTGGATGCTCGAAACCCACGGGTGGGGAATAGAGCCGGTCGCACCCTCGGACCGGGAGCACCTTCGCGCTGCGTACTCCTATACCTTTGGCCTTGAGGCATTGCTTGGGCATCCCGAGCTGGTCATTTTCGGTCTCGCTCCGGTCGCAGCTCGTGGATTACTCGACTTGATCGTTAACCACTTACGCTCCGGCGGATCGCTGCCTACGGGAGAGCTTTTCGATGGGCTACTCGATAACCAGCTTGTTAGCGCTCTCCTCGACATCGAAGTTTCTGAATTCGGTGACTATTTTCCGACGCTACCCCTGATTTATGGCGATCAACCGTGGCGTGTTCGTCAATTTGTGTGGCCTGACCGGTCGGGTGCTTTGCCATGGGATAACCACTGGCCAGAAAACCTTAAATATGCACAACCCGTTATCGGCAATTGGTAGCTCTTCTTGCTAGGTGCGCACAAGTGTGGCGGATCAAAGCGACACTTCGATGCCCTTAGAAGTTTCAGAAGAGGGGGTCTATCCATCTTGCTGCCGCTATCAGGCCGAACGTAAATCCACATATTCCTAGCAGTGGGAGCAGTATCCAAACGCGAATGGGCGAGCGCCTTCGTTGGTCTCCCGCAACCCAGCCAGCTAGCAAGCCCCCTACGAGACCGCCTAAGTGACCTCCTACTGAGATACCTGGAACGACGAAGGAGAGAACGACGTTAATCACGATCAGGGTCCCCAAACCTTCACTCCACGGGTCCCTGCCGGATAACCGCTCTACGACGTAAACCGACGCCATGATCCCGTAGACGATTCCTGACGCGCCCACGACTGCTGTATTGGGCGCCGCAACCAATGCTCCAGCCGAACCCCATAGCATTGAGTTCAGGCAGACCGCCCCAAATAGAGCCGAGCCGATTTGTCGCTCTAATCTTTTTCCTAACAGGAAAAACATGATCAGGTTCAAGATGAGATGCCGAATATCCGCGTGGAGAAATGCTCCCGTTGCGAGACGCCACCACTCCCCCACTTCTGATATCGGGAACCCGTAGGTCGCCCAATCCACGATGACGTTTCGACGCAACGAGGTGTCTCCTATGCGCGTCATGTCGTGTGTGAAGGCAAACAACGCTGCGTTCGCGGCAACAAACATGACCGTCACCGGCGGTAACGGGTTTTTCGCGGTACTAGTAAGCACCCTTGCACCGTAGAGCCCAAAAGGTGCTAGCCCACTAGGGTCATCCCATGAAGTTTGGAGTGATGTTTGCCAATACTGGTCCCTTCGTGGAGCCCGATGCGGCCGTAGAACTGGCCCAGGCAGCCGAAGAAGCTGGATGTGAGTCGATTTGGACCGTTGAACATGTAGTTGTGCCAGCGGGTTACAAATCCCAATATCCCTACGCAAAAGATGGACGAATGCCGGGCGGTAAGGAAGACTTCGACATTCCCGATCCGTTGATTTGGCTGGCATACATCGCTGCCGCCACTACCAAAATTCGCCTGGGCACCGGCGTCATGATTGTTCCCCAGCGGAACCCTCTGGTCACCGCCAAGGCGGTAGCGACTCTTGATCGGCTCTCCAAGGGCCGAATGATTCTGGGGGTCGGGTCCGGTTGGCTGGAAGAAGAGTTTCAAGCACTTGGAGTTCCCTTCGAACGCAGAGGGGATCGCACTGACGAGTATCTCCGAACGATGAGAGCGGCGTGGAGCGACGAAACAGCCAGTTTTCATGGCGATTTCGTGCAGTTCAGTGATGTTTACAGTCGCCCTCAGCCAGTCGACCGTCACGTGCCGATAATTGTCGGCGGACATAGCAAGAGGGCTGCGCGTCGTGCTGGCGAAATTGGTGATGGGTTCTTCCCTGGGCGCGGCCGGCCTGAGGAGCTTTCGGCCCTGTTTGATCACGCGCGCCGAATCGCAGAGGAATGCGGAAGAGACCCAGATGCTCTCGAATTCACGGCGGGAGGGCCAACCACTCGAGAATACGTTGAGCAGTTAGCCGCAATAGGCGTCAGCCGTATGATTGTCCCCCCTATGGATCCTTCTCAATTCACCAAATTGGGTGACGAAGTCATCGCACCGTTTTCGAGCATCTGAGATGACAAATGTCTGACCTGATACTTGATGGACTCTTGGCCTGGATCGACGCATCACCATCGCCGTACCACGCTGCGCACAATGCGTCTAACGACCTTGTAGATGCGGGCTTCACGAAGTTCGAAAACAGCGCACAGTGGGGAGATAGTGATCGTGTCGTCGTAAGCTGGGGCGGAGTTGTGGTGGCTGCGGTTTTCGGTAACCGAATCAACCCAGATCGGCTTCAATTTCGCTTGATCGGTGCTCATACAGATAGTCCAAATCTGAGGGTGAAACCAAACCCCGATGTGGGCAGTGTCGGTTATCGGCAGCTAGGCGTTGAGGTCTACGGCGGTGTTCTATTGAACTCTTGGCTTGATCGTGACTTGGGGCTTTCCGGGCGAGTCGTGGTGCGAAACGGGACCTCTCGAGAGACCTTGCTGCTGAAAATCGATAAACCAGTTCTTCGAGTGTCTCAATTGGCAATTCACCTAGATCGCGAAGTGAACGAAGGGCTGAAATTAGACCGCCAGTCACATCTTTCACCGATCTGGGGTTTAGGCGATGTCGACGAGGGTGGATTTAGATCATTTGTCGCAGAACAACTCGGCGTTGAATCCTCCCAAGTCTGTTCATGGGACGTCATGTGTCACGATCTGACTGCGTCGGCGGTTTTAGGGCGCCATGAGGAGCTTTACGCGGCACCGAGAATAGACAACCTTGCCTCTTGTCATGCCGCGGTGCAGGCCCTGCAGGAGATCGAAACTCCCGCTGATGACACAATTTCAGTCATAGCGCTCTTCGACCACGAGGAAATCGGGAGTGAATCTTCGAGCGGCGCTCGAGGGCCGATGCTTGCCAACGCTTTAGAGCGCCTAGCGACTACGCGTTCAGTAACGCGCGATCAATTTCTTCGCGCTTTGACGAGGTCGTGGTGCGTTTCCGCGGACGGCGCCCATGCTGTGCATCCCAATTACGTCGATCGCCATGAGCCAGAGCATCGTGTCATTTTGAACGGCGGCCCGGTTATCAAACTCAATGCCAACGTTCGCTATGCCACTGATGCTGAGGGTAGTGCTCTATTCCAATCTGCTTGTCGTGATGTCGGGGTTCCCTTTCAGCAATACGCGCATCGAACCGACTTGGCGTGCGGCAGCACTATTGGTCCGATAACGGCAGCACAGTTAGGCATGTCGGTCGTGGATGTAGGGAGTGCCCAATTGTCGATGCATTCTGCGCGCGAACTCGGGGGTGCCGCCGATCCGCAATACCTCACTTCCGCGCTGGGGGCTTTTCTAGCTAGCGACTAGCTCCACCACGCCCACACGGATTCGAGTTATCCGTGGTGAAGTTGTTCATACAAGTGGCTGCTGTCGTTGAAGCGTCGAATGATCCACTGACCTTCGCTACAGACAATCTGGCTGATTGAGCAGTTATCAGCGCCTCCGAACGCAAAGGGGCGCGATTTAGCGATTCGAGCAAGAGTGGAACCGATTACCCCGCCGTGCACCGTGCATAACACCAGCTCGCCTAGATGTCGCGCAGCTATTTTTTCGAGAGCGCCGAGGCAACGGTCACCGAACTCTTCATTGGTTTCAGCCCCTGGGATGGCATCCCAGCGTTCTTCGAGGAGCATCTTTTGGTAGGTGGGATGATTCTCAGCGGCTTTTTGTCGAAGTAGTCCACCTTCCCATTCCCCTAAACAAATTTCTCGTAGATCTCGTTCAATTGTCACGTCGAGACCAAGTAACTCCGCAAGGGGCGCGACGGTCTGTTGGGTTCTTTCCATGTTCGTCGCGTAAAGCGCGTCAATAGGTTCTCGCTTCAAGCGGTGAGCTGACTTTTCAGCTTGGGTTAACCCGACTGCCGACAGTGCCGGGTCGCCTTGTCCTTCAACTAGAGGAAACGGTTCTCCAGGTACAAAAGGCTGGGACGCTCCATGGCGCAGCAAAATGATTTCGGTGGAGTTAGGCGTTCGCTGCCAACGTAATTGAGCGAACTGTTCTGGGCCTTCAGCATCTGTTGTCACGGGCTGCAACGTAGCAAGTCTGCACCAGTTTTCACCGATGCAGACTCGCTTGTTGGAATATCGATACCCAAAGGAGGTGTGTGAACTACTTGGTTGTTGCGCTATCCGTCGATCACGTAAGCGGCCTCACCGTGGTCGCTGACATCAAGTCCAGCCATCTCGGTGCTTTCCGAGACCCTAAGACCAATGACTTTGTCCAACACCTTGGCAATAACGAAGGTCGCAACGAATGAAAAGGCAGCTACCACCACGATTGAGAGGATCTGGTTCCATAGCAGCACCCCACCACCGAAGAAGACCCCATCGATGAAATCACCACCGGGGACCGCTGAGGAATCAGCCATGAAGCCCAGGAGGACACCACCAACAACTCCGCCGACAAGGTGGATACCCACTACATCAAGGCTGTCGTCGAAGCCAAGACGGAACTTGGCTTCAATGGCATAGAAGCAGATCACGCCAGCAAAAGCACCAAATACTAGGGAGTGCATCGAACCCACGAAACCAGCGGCTGGAGTGATAGCGACTAGCGCCGCGACTACGCCCGATGCCATTCCGATGGTGCTCGCCTTACCGGTCTTAGCTAATTCGACGAGCATCCAGGCAACCATGCCTGCCGCAGCAGCGAGGAAAGTATTCACGAAGGCCTGAGCCGCAGCGCCATTTGCGGCAAGCGCTGATCCGGCATTGAAACCAAACCAACCGAACCAAAGGATGCCCGCGCCGAGCATGACGAACGGCACGTTGTGAGGCGCCGGCCGATTCTGTGGCCAGCCCGACCTCTTCCCTAAGACAATTGCAAGCGCTAATGCTGCCGCACCGGCGTTGACGTGAATAGCGGTGCCGCCCGCAAAGTCATGAGCCGGCAAATTGAAGATCCAGCCATCGGCTCCGTAGATCCAATAGACGACCGGCGCGTAAACAACTAATGACCAGATTGGCACGAATACCATCCAAGCCGAGAATTTCATACGATCCGCTACCGCACCAGAGATCAGGGCTGGTGTGATGCAGGCGAAAGTCATAAGGAACGCAAAGCTCGCCAAACCTTCGACATCGTGCACTCCCTTTAATCCGACGACACTCAGGTCTCCTAACCAGGAGCGCCCACTGTCCCCTGATGCCAAACTCCAACCCAGCAGCACCCACACCACAGGCACAATTCCTAAACACCACATGTTCATGTTCAACATGTTGAGTGCATTTTTGGCCCTGACCATTCCTCCGTAGAAGAGGGCGAGCCCTGGCACCATAAAGAGCACCAGAGCAGCTGAAGTCAAGATCCAGGCAGTATTGCCTTCCATCGGCTTTTCCTTCCGCGCGGGTACTGAGATCCCGCTTGTGTAGGAAAGATTAGATAACGAGCGTCAGCGGACAGTTTCATCTGTGTTACGACAATGTGAACTGTTGTCCGCTGGCTTCGCGAAGTTAATCCGCCTGATCCAAGGCCTGAAGGAGATCATCAACTAAGTCATCGGTCGATTCGATCCCTACCGAAATTCGTACAAGGTCGTCGGGCACCTCTAGTGCGGAACCGGCTACCGAGAGGTGTGTCATTACTCCGGGATGCTCAATCAATGACTCAACTGCCCCAAGTGATTCTGCGAGTGTGAAGACTTTGGTACTCGTTACGACCCGCTCAGCGGCAGCTTGCCCTCCGCTGAGACGAAAGCTCACCATCCCGCCGAAGTTACGCATTTGCCTTGAGGCGATTCGGTGACCTGGATGTTCTTCGAGTCCTGGGTAGAGCACTTCGCTCACCGAAACGTGCTCCCTGAGGACTGAGACGATGCTCTTCGCGTTCTCACAGTGCCGATCCATACGAACCGCCAACGTCTTTAACCCGCGCAACGCTAGATAGCAATCGAAAGGACTAGGGATAGCGCCCACCGCGTTCTGCAGAAACACCAAGTCCTCAGCGAGGGTGTCATGGTTAGTAGCAATGAATCCACCGACGACGTCGCTATGGCCACCTATGTACTTTGTTGCGGAATGTACGACGGCATCCGCGCCCATAGTTAATGGTTGTTGCAGATAGGGGGTCGCGAAGGTGTTGTCAACAACGACCAGCCCTCCTAATTCGTGAACGACTTCCGAAATCGCCTGTATGTCAAAGACTGAGAGCATGGGGTTCGTAGGAGTCTCAAGCCAGACCATCCGACAATCGGGGTTCCATACATCTCTAATTTGATCAGGCTTTGTGAGGTCAACGGCGGCGTTACCAACGCCAGATTTTTTCCCATGAATTTGGTCAATTAAACGAAAGGTGCCCCCATATGCGTCATTACCAAGCAGGATTTGAGATCCTGGCGTCAACTGGCGGAGCAATGCATCTTCCGCTGCAAGGCCGCTCGCGAACGCGAAGCCGTACTTGGCCCTTTCAAGCGACGCAACGCAAGCTTCATAGGCATGGCGCGTGGGGTTTCCGGTTCGTGAGTATTCATAACCGTGTTTAGGCGAGCCTGGAGCATCTTGAGCGAAAGTGGTCGACATAGCGATTGGCGTAACCACGCCACCGGTTCGCTGATCGTGAGGCTGTCCCGCTCTAATCGCGCGAGTTTCAAATCCATATTCTTCTGGATCCTCAAAGCCTGAGAGGAGGGGGTCGCCGCCCATCATTTCGCCTGCACCTCCGCAAGGTTGTCAGAAATAGACTGCAGTACTTCTGCACGCGTCAACAAGGTACGCGGCTTCCCGGCGTCAAGCACGAGAACTACCGGGCACTGTTCAAACTTGTGAGCAACAGCGTCTACCGCTTCGCCGACGCCAACGACAGGTAACGGTTGGTCCATGAGTTCTTCGACTGCACGATCGAGAATGCCATTTGTCTCAAAGGACTTCTCCCTCAAGGAATCTTCCGATACCGAACCGATTACCTCTGCGGCAGCAAGGGGCATTTCCCCCTTGGCGACAGGAACGTGTGAGAGACCGAACTGTGTCATGAGTCCCACGGCCTCACGCACAGTTGCGTCGGGATTCACATACTTCAGCCCCAATTTTTCGTTAGGTTTTGCGCTGATTAAGTCCGCCACGATTAGGCCTGCTTGCTCCGTAAACCCCATCTTGACCATCCAGTTTTTATCGAACACTTTGCTCAGATAGCCCCTCCCGCTGTCAGGGATGAGAACGACTACCAAGTCATCGGCTGTAAGTCCTTCAGCTATTTGCAAGGCGGCGGCGACTGCTGTTCCGCCCGAGCCACCAATGAGAATGCCTTCTTCCTTGGTCACCCGATGTGCCATAGCAAATGATTCGGCGTCACTTATCGCAATAGTCGTGTCGACCACCTTGGGGTCATACGTGTCAGGCCAAAAATCTTCACCCACGCCTTCGACCAGATACGGTCGCCCATCACCGCCTGAGTAGACCGAGTTCGTTGGATCCGCAGCAATTATTTGAACTGTTGGGTTTTGCTCTTTTAGGAACCTTCCCACCCCAGTGATGGTGCCGCCGGTTCCCGCCCCAGCAACAAAATGTGTGACCTTGCCTTTTGTTTGTTTCCATATTTCGGGCCCCGTCGACTCATAGTGAGCTTTCGGGTTTGCCTGATTGTGATACTGGTTGGGTCGATACGCGTTGGGGACTTCCTTCACTAGCCGCTCAGCGGTCGAGTAGTAGGAGCGTGGGTCGTCCGGGGCAACCGCAACGGGACACACAACAACTTCAGCGCCGTACGCCTCCAACAAACTCACCTTTTCGCTGCTGACTTTGTCCGTCATTACGAACAGGCATTTGTAGCCCCGTTGAGCCGCAACGATGGCGAGGCCCACGCCTGTGTTTCCCGAGGTTGGTTCAATAATCGTCCCACCCGGCTTCAGCAGTCCGGCCTTCTCAGCTTCATCAATCATCGTGACGGCTGGACGATCCTTTGAACTTCCACCAGGGTTAGTGGTTTCGAGTTTCGCGACGACTGGACATGGCAACCCTGCGCCCACTCGAGGCAATTGCACCATCGGTGTGTTACCAATCAGATCAAGTACTGATTCAGCAACATCCAGTTCAGGGATTTTCATAGGCCCAGTGTGGTCCTTCTGTCTCGGCATTACACACTCGATATCTACATCTCAGATGGCGTGCCATCCTGACCACTTCAATGAACGAAACACTCAACGCATTAATGCCCCTACTTACGATCGGGCCCCAAAAATATGCAGCCAATCATCGCCGAAGAAGTCATACCTGTATCGGCAGATATCTCTTAACCGATTAGAGCTTTTGCGGCCTGTCGGAATTTCTCCACATTGGCTTCTTTGATTTCCTCATAACCGCGAATCATGTCGGGCAACTCAGCCGCCTCTAGGGCCTTGTCGTAATTTTCGGGACTCAGGTCAGTGAGCAGTTGTTCGATCATTTCTTGATACTCCCCGACTAAGGCCCGTTCCATCTTCCGGTGAGCCGTGCTGCCAAATAAATCCAACGGTGTTCCACGCAAGAATTTCATTCTGCGCAACAGTCCGAAGGCAACATCGCCCGATCGACCAAGTCCTATTTTTTGGTCTAACCCAAGCCGCCTCATTGACGGCGGGTGGAGCTTGTAGGTGACCTTGCTTCCATCACCAAACTGTTCTCGGACAGCGCTATGGAACTCTTTGGATCGATGGAGTCGCGCCACTTCATATTCATCTTTGTAGGCCATCAGCTTGTAGAGATAACGGGCATAGGTTTCCGACAAACGAGTGTCGTCGCCTAATGCCGCTTCAGCGGATCTAATCTGACTCACGCTCTCCACGTACTTCTGCGCATACTTGAAGTTCTGGTACGCCACCAGATCCGCTGCTCTGATCTTCAGGAGCCGCTCAAGTTCTTCTGAAGGACTCGGCACAGATTGGATAAGAGCCTCAACTGCTGCCGACACCTTAGCTTCGCGGCCCACTTTCCCAATTCGCTCAATTCCCAACGCATCGACGAAGTCAGGTTCGATAACGATCTGTCGGCCGATTCTGAATGCTTGGGTGTTCATTTCAACGGCAACACCGTTCAGTTCGATCGCTCGTTCGATAGCGGAAGCGCTAATCGGTACTACGCCACTCTGATATGCAGAGCCGAGCACGATGATGTTGGCTGGCATGTGAGACCTGAAGAGATTGTCCGAAAGATTGCCTGCGTCGTAGTACACGTTTTTTTCGGCGACTGTGGCGCCATCAATGGTGGACTGCAGGGCCGACCATTCGGGGTATTCGGCGGAAGTGTCACGAACCATCGCGCCGGTGGGCACCTTGCTCGACGACACCAGGGCAACGGTACGTCCGGGCATCGCCTTTTCAAGATTGACCGGGTTTGTTCCACTCAACAAGTCGAACACGATGTACGCGTCAGCCTCTCCGGTTGCGATCTTGTTGGCTTCTCCGAGCTCGAGCTCGCTGTCGGGCCTACGAATCTTCAGATTCGACACTACCGGTCCGCCTTTTTGAGCAAGTCCGGTCTGGTCCAATCCATGTGCCTCCTTCCCATCCAAAAGAGCCGCCGTTGCCAGCAACTGATTCACGGTGACGACCCCTGTTCCACCAATTCCCATCATCAAGACATTGCCCTCATCCAGTCGGTCAGGTTCGGGCTGATCGTCGGCGATCTCGGCTAACGCCATAGCTGATTTTTCAGGGACCGAGCCACCTGGAATTACTTCTATAAACGCCGGGCAATCTCCGTCAAGGCAAGTGAAGTCTTTGTTGCACGAAGACTGGTGAATTGTGGTCTTACGGCCAAATTCAGTTTCGATAGGTTGAACTGATAGGCAACTAGATTTCTCCCCGCAATCACCGCACCCCTCACAAACAGCTTCGTTAATGAAGACCCTCATTGCCGGCTCAGCGACCTTGCCTCGCTTTCGATCACGACGCAGTTCAGCCGCACAGGGTTGGTCATATATCAGGACCGTGCATCCAGGAATATCACGCAAAATTCTTTGGGCCTCGTCCAATCGATCTCGATGCCATACTTCTGTGCCGGCAGCGAAGTTTGGTGCGGTCCCATATTTTTCGGTGTCGTGGCTGAGAACCATGATCTTCGACACGCCTTCTGCATCGAGAGATCGGGTGAGTTCAGGGACCTCCATCCCTCCATCAACGTCTTGGCCGCCAGTCATGGCTACGGCCGCGTTATAAAGAATCTTGAAAGTGACGTTGGTTTCGGCAGCAACTGCTTGCCGAACCGCTAACGATCCAGAGTGATGGAACGTACCGTCGCCGATGTTCTGAAAGCGGTGTTCCAGGGTCACAAATGGAGCTGCGCCCACCCATTGCACTCCTTCACCACCCATCTGTGTGGTGCCTTTAACGTTTCGTGTCGGAGTCATGGATGCCATGCCGTGGCAACCGATTCCACCACCAGCTTCGGAACCTTCAGGGACCCACGTCGAGCGGTTATGTGGACAACCTGAACAGAAGTTCGGCGTCCTATTTGACTGCTTTTTGGTGTCAGGTGCCCCAAGGGCAACAGGCACAATTACGCGCTCGCGCACCGCTGGCCCAACAGCGGCATCCCCCAACTTTTCAACTAAGAATGGTCTGATTTTGCGTGCAATCAGATCAGCGTCCATCTCTCCATGACCAGGGAACCAAAAACCGTTGTCGCTGTCGCGCTTACCAAAAATCTCGGGAGAGTCTGTTGAGCCGTAGAGAATTTCTCTCATAAACATCTCGATGAAGGCGCGTTTTTCTTCGACTACGACAATTGTTTCAAGACCTCGAGCGAACTCTCGCACCCCGCTTGGTTCCAATGGCCATACAACTGCGGGTTTATAGATTCGTATTCCCCGTTGTTTGAGGGTCGACTCGTCGAGGCCCATGCGATCCAAGGCTTCTCGAAGGTCGTAGTACGTCTTGCCAGCTGCGACGAGTCCGATGCGGGCGTCAGATGTTGCGCCGCTAGTGGTATTTAGACGATTCAGACGAATGAAAGCATCGGTCGCCTCAAGACGCCCCTCATGAATTTCAAGTTCCTGACGCACGGCGAGGGGTCCGAATAACGAATCTTGCTGAGTGTGTTGCCAAGGTCCACCGTTCCACTCGAAGCCGGGTCGCTGCATTTGCACTCGGCCGGGGCCAACTTTGATAGTTGAGTAGCCGTCAGCCACATTCGTCACAATTTTTAGTGACACCCAAAGACCGCTGTACCGCGAGAGTTCGTATCCAATTCGCCCGTAATCAGCAACCTCTTGCACACTTCCGGGGTAGAGAATGGGGGTTTGAAAGTGGAGCAGCGCGAATTCCGATTCGGAAGCCAACGTTGATGATTTTGAAGCTGGGTCGTCGCCAGCAACGAGTAACACTCCGCCTTTGGGGTCTACGCCGCAAACGTTCGCGTGTCGGATGGCATCCCCAGAACGGTCGACTCCGGGGGCTTTGCCGTACCACATTCCTAGAACGCCATCGAACTTACCGTCGAAGTTCCGATTCGCTAACTGCGAACCCCACACAGTGGTGGCTCCCAGGTCTTCGTTAAGTCCAGGGATAAATTCGATGTTGTTGGCTGCGAGTTCTTCCGCATTACCGTGCATCAACGTGTCGATGCCACCGAGGGGCGACCCTCGGTAACCAGAAACCATGGCGGCGTTGTTCAGTCCATCGCGTCGATCCGCGCGCAGTTGGTCCAAAAGAACACGCAACAACGCCTGGACGCCAGACATAGCAACGTCACCTTCATCCCGTACGAAGCGATCCTCAAGTCTGAAGTCAGCAAGTGCCATCGATACCCTCCCTATTAGAAGCAAACAATAGTGCCGAGAAAGGCAGTAGCGCCTATACGGGTGTCTTCATCGTGTTAATTCGGTGTTTCTGACTCATTAAGTTGCAGGAGACGCGCGCCGTTCCAGTGGCGCACCGCCTCAAGTTCTGTCCGCAGTCTCGGAGAGATACGGGGAAACATTTTGAGAAATCACGTTCAGCGATTGCTGGTGTTTGCCGAGCCAGGTAGACGTGTCGCTAGCAACAGGGCGCATGCGTTGGCCAACCCGGCAAACAGAAAAGGCCACCGGTAAGCCCCTAAAGCATCATGAAGAAGTTGGGCCGCGTACGGACCTATTGCAGACATGGTTCCCGCTGTGGCAAAGATTCGCCCGACGATAGCGCCGGCGTGGGCCCGTCCGAATAGGTCGGCGACAAGAGGTGGAAACACCACTACCCCGCCGCCATATGCAAAGCCAAAGGCTGCTGCTGAGGGGTAAAGCAACCAAAGCCCGTTGCTGAAAGCCATACCTATAAACGCCAGTGTTTCGATCGATAAAGCCAAAGTCACCGCAGACTTGCGACCAATACGATCCGATACCGGTCCCATGAACAACCGGCCAATCAGTCCACCAATTCCGATGGCTGAAATCACGGTAGAAGCAGTCTGGAGCGAAGCGCCCAAACTCTGAGCGAACTGGACCCCATGTACGAAGGGAATGAACACGGCCAGAAATGTCAGGGCATACATCCCAAAAATCTTCCAATAATTGACGCTTCTCCAGGCCTCTGCCGGGCTGACTCCAGAAGGATCATTTTGGGCAGAATTTGTGCGTGCCGTCTGTGCCCCATCGGGTAGTTGTCCGACGTTTTCGGGGTCGCGCTCAAGGACGAACGAGCTCAACATCATGCAAACACCTCCGAAGATTGACATGCCAATGATTGCCACTCGCCATCCGTAGGCACCAACGAGGAGTGCCGCAATTGGAGGGACGATAATGTTCGCCAAACTCCCCCCCGACGTGGCGATAGCTGTCGCTAGACCCCTACGTGCAACGAACCAGCGCACCACGGTGGCGTTGCACGGTACCCAAGAACAACTCATTCCTAACGGTGCGACAATTGCCATGCCAATGGCGACGACGACCAGGCTGTTTGCCGTTGCCCACAGCAAATACCCAGATGTAAGAAGGATTGCCCCCGACGCGACGACTGGGCGCGGGCCCCAGCGATCCGTCAACCAACCAGTAATCGCGGACAGGGCACTGTATAGCCCAATATAAATTGCAAAGATGAGTTGAAGGCGCGTCTCAGGCCACCCAGTTTCTTCGACAACGTCCCCTACGAACGTTCCAAAGCTGAACTGGATGCCGTACACGACAAACAACACCGTGAACGCAGCTCCGACAATGCGCCAACCGTGAAAGGCACGTGGAATTGCTGAGACCGAGAAAATCACAACCTTGGTTAACGGTCCCCCGGGGCCATATAAAACCAAATGGGTTCTTTTTCGCCAGCATCGGCCATGGCTTGCCTAGCATTCATCAAGACTTTGCCCGCCTCGGTGTGGTCTAAAAACCAGCGCGTGCCGGCCCAAGCTGCCGGGGCGTGATCCGACAACGCGAGTGCCGCAGTTTCGTAGTAACCACGAATGTCCTGGCTGACTCGAGCCGGGATTCCGGGAACATTTGCCTCTTTCCAGGGGACGCCGCCAGCGATTTTTATGAAGGCGTCTATAGCGCTAGTAATGCCTTCCGCTTCCACTGTGCGACCGGCCCCAACCCTATTTCCGTATTTGGCGATGGCTCTGTCATATGCCGGTCGCAGTCCATTGGCCTCGTCGATAGCGGGGTGCGCATTTGGGTCATGCCTCGCTGGTAACGGACAGGCCATTACTTCGCTGCCGTCATCCACGATGCTGACGTCGTATTCAGCAAATACCGGCTCGGAACTGGATAACAAATCGAATGCCGCGCTCAATACTCGGTGCTGGAACTCTGGGTCTAAGGGGACACCCAGCGGCCTACCCAAGGGGAAGTCGCACCACAGGCCCCTCGGGGGTGCAGTCGATTCAATTTGGTTCTTGATCGACCCAAGCGCAACAGTGGCAATGCCTTCGGCCTCAAAAACGTGTGCAAGCGTACTCACGGTACGGGTACAGAGTGGTCAGACCGGCGTCAGTATGACTACGTCGACACCTTGTTCTTTCAGAAACTTCGCTCCGGCCGGTCCACTGTCTAGCCTCACCGCCGAAAGGTCAAATTGGTTGCCTGCGTAAGCTAGATGCTCATCAGCCACCGAGCCGATGGTCCCATTTGCAACAAGTTCATCTAGCCGATCGATGGGGAAAACCGTGTTGATGTCGAGAGCAAAACCGGTCACGTCGAAGTTCGGACTCCAATGGCCCATGACGTAGTCACGAGGTTGCGACTTCAGAATCCGGTAGCCCGTATCAGCCGGGGCAAAGTCCTCATCATGTGGGTGGTGCAACGATGCCGAGGTCACGATCGCAACTTTTGCCTCGTTGAGGGGAACGGGAATGGTGAAAGCCGTCTCTTCGAATTCAATTCGATCTAAGCCAGCTGTCATTGCCTTAACGTCGCTGTCTGCCATGAAGAAAGGCTACGTCAGTTCATGATTTGGTGCTGTGACGATCAGCGCGAGTCCGTTGAAAGGACCGCAACGCCGCCAATGACCAGAAGTCCACCGCACAGCTCTAAAACGCTGAATCGGTCACCCACCAAGATCCAACCAAAAAGCACTCCGAAGAACGGTGTCAAATATGCGACTGCTGCGCCTTGAATCGCTGGTGCGCGCCGTAGAACGGTTGCGAACAAAACAAAGGTCACAGCTAGCGAGGGAATCCCCGCGTACAGGAGCGGTATTGCGAGTCCCAAAGACCAGTCTGTATCGGACCATCCTCCGATTAGGGGGACCATGGCGTGCAGACAACAAGCAGAAATTGATATCTGGCAGGTGACCAGCATTAACGGGCTGATTTCCAGAGCGGCTGGAAGCCGTTTGTTTAAAACTGCGCCAAGAGCCCAGCTAATCCCCGAAATTAGAGAGAAAAGAATCCCCACCGCAGTGTTTCCGGCTCCTAATGCTGGGATTGCGAGAAAAACCGCCCCAAGAAGACCGATGAGTAGACCGCTATAACCTCGAAGCCCGGGACGTTCAGCAAGCAATGCCACTGCGATAATGGCGGTGAACAGCGGCATGGTCGCTGACAACATTGCCGATAGTCCAGGCGACAAACGCTCAATCGCCAGTACCAAGAACGCGCTAGACACCGTCGTGATAGATAGTGAGATCCACCAAACCGCTAGCCATTGTTGGCGAGTATTCGGTAATCGCTCTCCGCGCGCAAAGGCCACTAGCAAAAGGAAGGGCGCTCCGACTGTTGCCCGAAGAGCTGCGAGAGCCAAGGGCGACGTGTGATCGAGAGCGCTTTTCATCACCGTGTAGTTCAAACCGATCAAAAACGCTGTGAGAACAACGAGTCCAATTGTTATTAGGTCCGGCGGATTCGCTGTTTTGGAATTCACTTTGGGCGGATTAGTCACGCTCCCTCAAGCAGGTCAAAGGAACGTCTGCGCAACCGACGCATACCCTTTAGCCACCGGTCGGGATCCCCGGCTTTGCGCTCAACGTAGGTCTGTACCTCAGGGTGAGAAAGAATCAGGAACCGTTCTTCTCTCACTGCCTCTGTGATTACCTCGGCGACATACTCAGCTTCGACGATCCCGTCAGTTCCACCGTCGCCAAGTTGTTGGGGCGCCATGGCGGTATTCACACCTTGGGGGCAAAGAACCGAAACTTTGATGCCATCGTCGCCATGGCTTATTGCGAGCGTTTCCGCGAGTTTGATGCAAGCAGCTTTAGTAACCGAATAAGGGACGGAACCGACAGCCGCTAAGAGTCCAGCTGCGCTCGCCGTTTGAATGAGGTAGCCATCTCCACGCGCTGTCATAGATGGCAGCACGGCGCGCGCCGCGTAGACGTGGGACATGACGTGCAATTCCCACTGGGACTGCCACGCCTCGTTGCTTGCCTCTACTCCGCCTTGCGCGCCAGCGCCCGCGTTGGAGAAAAAAATGTCAACGGGCCCAAGGGTGGATTCAGTCTCTTCGACTAGTTGCTCCAAGGCTTTTTCATCGGTGACGTCGAGCCCCACTCCGACACAACCCAGTTCAGATGCAACCGAAGCGGCGGCTTCTTCGTCATAGTCAGCTACGACGACAGCTCGAGCTCCCTCCGCAATCCATTTTCGTGCTGTAGCGGATCCAATACCGCCGCCACCGCCAGTGATAATTGCAATGCGATCCTTAATCTCCATGGGCTTGACCCTAGGGCGAGGACACTAGGAGGTGCTCAACTCTCAGCAACTCCGTTCGTTGTACGCATTGCGGCGTATGCAATTTC
>TARA_B110000014_G_scaffold114557_1_pt1 | contig 42596 bp, 42 predicted proteins | sample TARA_B110000014 | Tara Oceans TARA_B110000014 (sample SAMEA4396468) | marine metagenome | biome: Westerlies Biome; feature: [MES] marine water layer (ENVO:01000295) within the mesopelagic zone...; material: water (ENVO:00002006), including particulate matter (ENVO:01000060) such... | reverse complement strand
AGCTCTTCAACATTGCTCGTCACGCCTAGTACGAGTTCAATAACGAAGGGGTCGAGTGCCACAAGCTGGTCTTCAAGAATTTCGGCGGCGGGTGCTGCTCGCAGTTCCGCTTCGTAGAGCAGTTCGATCGCCCGCTCCCGAGCTTCTCGACGTTGCGCCGCCGGTTGCGGTGCAAATGGATCTTCAGTCACCCGTTAGCTCTCTCGATGTACTCGCCGTTGCGAGTATCTACCTTAAGGCGCTCACCTATCTCGATAAACAGTGGGACTTGAACCACTACCCCCGTCTCCATCGTTGCAGCCTTCCGAGCACCGGAGACGCGGTCTCCTTGGATCCCGGGTTCGGTTTGTTTGACGGTGAGTATCACTGATGCGGGAAGGTCTACTCCCACGATTTCCGCACCATACATCTGCAGTACTGCAGCGTTACCTTCCACCAAGTAGTCGGGAGTAGTGCCGAGTTGGTTCCTTTCCACCTGAAGTTGTTCATAGCTTTCGTTATCCATAAACACGAAGTCGGTGCCATCGGCGTAGAGATATTGCATCTCGCGCTTATCGATGACCGCTCGCTCCATCTTCTCTCCAGCGCGAAAGGTTCGTTCTACAACAGCTCCCGTTCGAACATTTCGCAGAGTGGTCCGAACGAATGCGCCTCCCTTGCCGGGCTTTACGTGCTGGAACTCAGATATCTGAAACAGTCCGTCATCAAGATCGATTGCCATTCCATTCTTGAAGTCCGATGTGGAGATCGCCATTCGTTTTCTTTCAGGCTCTTGGGCGTCGCCGGTTGGCGAGCCAATCAAACAAGTGAATCTTTCGGGGCGGAAGTAAGTCGGCGAGCACCTGACGAAGTGATCAAAACAGTGTCCTCTACACGCACACCGCCGAACCCGGGACGGTACACGCCGGGCTCGACAGTCACTACTTGACCCTCTTCGAGAATCGTCGCGCTCTGCGCATTGATCCAAGGCTCTTCATGAATTTCCAGGCCTACCCCGTGGCCAGTTCCGTGCACAAAATGATCCGCTAGGCCCAAAAGTTCGAGGTGTGATCTGCACGCAGAGTCAACTTCGGATGCCGTGGCTCCTGGCTGAACTGATTGATATCCCAGTTCTTGAGCATCGGTTACGGCCTCCAACATCACCCACGATTGTTCATCACCATCACCAATAATGAACGTTCGGGTCATGTCCGAGTGATAACCGTCAACCAACGCACCAAAATCTAAGATGACGAGATCACCTGGTGCGATGACTCGGTGTGAGGGTTTCGCGTGGGGTAGCGCTGCGTTAGGTCCGCTGGCGCAGATCGTTTCAAATGAAAGCCCGTCGGCTCCGCCGGTCAGCATTGCGTGGTCGAGCGCTCGCGCGAATTCGATTTCTGTGGGCTGGTTTCCTAACTCGGGGCGCAACTGGGCTAAGGCTTGATCTGCGATTGTCGCCGCAGCCTCTATACGAGCAATTTCTGCTGACTCCTTGAATTTTCTAAGATTCGCGATGATTCCTGAAGTCGGCAGAACTTCTGGTTTTATCCTCTCGCGAAGCTCTTCCGCCTCCATCCAGCTGATCCGATCAGCTTCAAGGGCTACCGTCTTACACTCCTCAAGATGGCCGGCGATTAGGGCGTTCTGTTCGTTCATCCCTCCAATACAAACCTTGATTTCGGTGCCCTGAGTTTCTATTTCCGCTTGTTCCGCGTACCGACCATCGGTCAGTAAATAGGCGGAATCCTCACCGATGAGGAGCTTCCCTGCCGAGCCGGTAAAACCGCTCAGCCATCTCAAACTGACCGTATCCGAAGTCAAGAAACTCTCGATTGAACGGTCACTCATTGAGCCGCGGAGAAGCGCGAGGTGGTGCTCACGCTCTATTGGCGGAAGGTCACGAATCATGAGGCTGTGACGCGTCGATCGCTATGTCGATGGCCTCGGGGTAGCCGGCTGCTCCCCTGCCTGCCACCGTTGCTACCGCTAACGGTTCCACCACTGAGGTGTGTCGCCATGGTTCTCGCTGTTTCGGGTCGGAAATATGAAGTTCGACGATCGGACCTTCGTAGGCTGCGAGAGCGTCATGTAACGCCCAAGAATAGTGAGTGAGAGCTCCGGGGTTAATCACGATGGACGCAGCGCGGTTGCGCGCTGAATGGATGGCGTCAATTAGATCACCCTCGTGGTTGCTCTGAATATGTTCTAGGTCAAATCCCTTTTCTTGGGCACGCTGACGAGCAGCAGCCACGTGATCGAGAAGGGTGTCAGTTCCATAGATTTCCGGTTCTCGATCCCCTAAGAGATTGAGATTGGGTCCGGAGATGAGGAGTATCACTTGTCGAGCCACATCAATAGGGTGCCAGACCTGGATAAGAATGGCAGCCTCACATACGCGTCAAGGCTTCTCTCAGCACTTTTTCTGGCACATTAGCTACCACTTCGAGACCATCAGGTCCGTCGAGCACAAACGTCAAACCATTGATGGCTTTCTTATCCCGAGAAAACAACTCAATTATTCGGTCGACGTCACATCCTTCGGGTAGGTGACGCGGTAACCCGTATACCTCTAATACTCGTTGGTGCTCGGCCAGTCTTGATTCATCAATACGGCCCAATTGATAGGCCACTAACGACGCATATTCGATGCCGATGGCGACTGCTTCTCCGTGCCGAAGGTCGAATTTGCCTTCGATTTCTAGGGCGTGAGCGAGCGTGTGACCATAGTTCAGAAGTGCGCGACCAGCGCCCTCGCGTTCGTCCGCGGCAACTACATCCGCCTTTATTTGCACACAAGCAGCTATCCGCTCGTCAAGCGGAAGAGCATCCAATTGTTCTCCTCCCAAGAAGTGGTATTTGGCTAATTCGCCCATACCAGAGCGAAACTCTCGGGGAGGAAGCGAGGACAGCAAGTTGGTATCGCAAATCACTGCGCTCGGTTGCCAAAAGGCGCCAACCAAGTTCTTGCCTTCGTCCAGATTAACCCCTGTTTTTCCACCTATTGCTGCGTCTATCTGGCCGAGCAATGTTGTGGGGATATGGATCACTCGTATGCCTCGGTGGTAGATCGCTGCGGCGAAACCGGCGACATCAGTGACTACTCCACCGCCGACGCCGACGACTAAATCTCGGCGAGTGAGACCTTCCCGTGCGAAGTTAGAACATAATTCTTCCACCACGGAAAGAGATTTCGCCTCTTCTCCGTCGGGTATGAAGTGAGTAGTGGACGCAATTCTCGTATTTATTGGTGCTTCGATGCCTTTTTGGGTTACCAGAGCAATTTGCGAGGTGTCCTCGGGTATCAGAGACTCCAGCTGCTCAAGCGCTGTTTCGCCAACGATCACCGGATAGCTCCGGGAGCCAAGGGGAACCTCAAGACGGATCACATACCGAAGAGTACCGACTTGGTTGCCGTGAACAGAGTGAAATAGCAGCGTTGTGTCAGAAGCTGTGCTGCAGTAGTCCTGAATGGTTCATCGAGGGAGGCGTCAGCTCGCGTGGCCTTGCCCACCCAGCAGGGTAAGACCTACGGCTTGAGCCATTTCTTGCAAAGGCGGCTCGCACCCTGTCCACAATCGGAACTGCTCGCCCGCTTGGTGTAGAAGCATTGCCACACCATTCAGTGTTGTAACTCCGAGGGATTCGGCTTCAGCGAGAAGCGCTGTTTTTTCAGGTTCGTAGATCAAGTCGATTAGCGATTGACCTTTACTTAAGAAATTCAGGTCGAACGGGAGCGAGTCACCCTCATTCATCCCCAACGACGTCGCGTTGACAACTAGGTCAGCATCGCGAATCGCTTCCTCTTGGACCACGGCGCTTGCGGCTCCAACGATCTCAACTAGTTGTTCGGCCGATTTAGCTGTGCGGTTCAATACTCCTACCTTTGCCCCATGCTCCGCTGTCGCTAAGGCGATCGACCTCGCCGCACCGCCGGCACCGACAATCACGATGGTAAGACCGTCAGGGTCCATCTGTAATTGGGACCTCAGCGAGTCGACAAACCCTATGCCATCGGTGTTTTCACCCACTAGCCGGTCACCGTCACGCGTAATGCAGTTCACAGCTCCGAGCTTCGCGGCTGTTGGCGACAAACCATCAACGGCAGAGGCGACACTTTTTTTGTGAGGCATCGTGACGGACATTCCTTCGATGCCAAGGGTCCGCATCGCTTCGACAGCTTCGGCGGCTTCTCCTTCTGCGACGGGGCATGCGACGTAGGTCCAGTCAAGTCCCAGGGCCGCAAAACCCGCGTTATGTAGACGCGGGCTCAACGAATGGCGCACTGGATCGCCGATGACCGCGGCGATTCTGGTGGTACCGGTCGGCGTGTCATTAGTGATCATCCGCACAAGCCTCGCTCCTGGCACCTGGCTTTGTCACGTTCAAATTCTTCGCTGCTCACCGAAAAACTATGTCGTCCGGTTTCGTCGGCAAGAACGTAAAACATCCATTGCCCCGGTAGCGGTGCCATTGCGGCCTCCAACGAAGCTTTACCTGCTGCCGCAATCGGGGTTGGTGGAAGCCCTTTTGTCAGTCGGGTGTTGTATGGCGATTCGGTTTGTAGATCGGTGAGAGTTAGCTGCGTATTTCCCGTCATATAAACAATCGAGGCGTCAATTCCCAAGGCCCAATCTGCGGCAAGACGGTTATGAATCACCCGTGAAATTTTCGCACGTTCACTACCGACGCGAGCCTCGCGTTCAATAAGACTCGCTAACACCACTGTTTCATAGGCGCTCATACCGACGGTTTGCGGAGCGGCCCCATATCCCAGCCTCGTCAAAACTTCGTCGAACCGGGTGAGCATCTGAGTAAGGAGTTCTTCGGGAGTCGATTCTGGACCCAAGTAGTAAGTGTCAGGGAACAGCAAACCTTCATACGGTTCTAGCGCTCCTGGAGGCATCGCAGATGGTGATGGCGCATAGTTAGAGACGATGTGCTGCATGCGTAGCTCGTCTTCAAATTCAGCACCAGTGAAAGGCATGCCCTCGACTTCATCAATCTCGCGGATGATTTGTCGAACTGTGAGACCTTCAGGGATAGTCACTCGGATCTGGATTTTCTGTTCCACATAACGGGGCCCAGCTTTCAGCACCTCTAATGCTTCCCAAACCGTTGAATTGGTATGGAAGGTGTAATCGCCAGCTTGAAACAACGGTCCGCCCTTGAGTCGGACGTACCATTCGTAGGCTCGGGCATCGGGGATCACGTCGTATTGCTCCAGAATCTTAGAAATTCCACTTGTACTCACCCCGGGAGGCAACGTGAGGTTTATTGCCGCTCCTTGTTCACCTGAAGGGTCAAGTTGCTCTTTTCCCCATTGAACCGTTCGCATTATTCCCCATGCCGCGATCAGTATGAGACCGAGCAGAAATAGGACAGAAAGGGTCGTTCCCTTTCCTTTGCGCACAAAGATGGTCTCGAAGTCAACTCCCTCGCGTCCTTCGGGGTTGGAATTTCTGACCCGCCGCTCACGCGGAGGAGGCGGTCGGAATCCGCGCATTGGCAACCCAGATTGGCGACTCATTGGCAGTCCAACCACGCTTGCAACAGGATTGCTGCAGCTACCTTGTCAACCACTTTCCGGCGGCTCGGAGCATCAAGGTTCTGTTCCTGTAGCACCCTCTCAGCCTCTACCGTAGTGAATCGCTCATCATGCATTTCGACCGGGATCGACAGCAAGGATTCGATCAGTTGAGCTTCCCCGCGCGCACCTTGAGCCGCCTTCCCGACACTGCCGTCGAGTGACAGCGGCAGGCCAACTATTAAAATTTCTGCCTCCACGTCAGCGACGATAGCTGCGATGTGTCTGTGGTCTTGTTCGCGGCTACCGGAGCGCGTCAAGACTTCATATGGGGTGGCAATCTTTCCGTCACTATCGGAAACGGCTACGCCGATGCGCTTCTCTCCGAGGTCGATTCCGACCGCTCTCATGGAAAAACTCAGCCTGCCTCAAGGCCGGCAGCTACACGAACGTGGTCGAGGGCTTCTTCGATCCCATCCACTTTCTTTCCCCCTGCGACTATCAACGGGGGATTACCTTTTCGACCGAAGCCGCCTTGAATCGCTTTCGCTGCCTCGTCAATTAGGTCAGCCGCATTGAGTTCGCCATCTGGAATCACGGCAGCTACAAGAGCCACTCCACCACCTTCGGGGGCACCTGCCAGCACTACAGCCCTAATTCCAGGGCGGTCTCTAATGGCCGTTGTGAGGTCACGAAGTTCATCGCTCTCGACTCCATCCACGCGAGCAACCACCACACCGTTGTTAGCGGTGTCCGCGAGTTCTGCCGATCGGGCCCCGGCCGCAACTTGTTGGAGCGCCTTCACTTGATTACGAAGTTCTTTTATTTCGCCAAGCCGACGTCGCAACGCTTCTGTTACTTCTTCTGCCGACGCGTTAAGTAAATCGCCGAGTTCTGAAAGCGTGGTCTCACTGTGTTGGAGACGTTCGACGGTGGCTGATCCTGTCACTGCTTCAATGCGCCGCAAATTAGAGCCAATACTGCTCTCAGACACGACCCGGAGATGTCCGATGTCGCCGAGGGCTTTCACATGGGTTCCGCCGCACAACTCAAGTGAGTGCTGACCCGCTTCAAGGACTCTGACCATGTCTCCGTATTTGTCGCCGAAGAACGCTATCGCCCCGACTTCTTGAGCGTGCTCCATGGTCGTCTCGTAGTGACGACAGTTGGCGTTGGTCAAAAGTTCTGAATTTGCGAGGTTTTCAATTTCCAAGAGTTGCGATGGAGTGACAGCTTCGAAATGACTGAAGTCGAAACGCAGTCGGTCCGGAGCAACCAGAGAGCCCGCCTGTTTGACGTGTTCCCCTAAAACTTCGCGCAACGCCCAATGAAGAATATGTGTGCCAGTGTGATTTCTTCTTATTGCGGACCGCCGTTGGTCATCGATCTCCGCCGATGCTTTCGACCCCCTCGAAACACTGCCTGTGACAAGGCGACCAATGTGACGGTGAAGTCCCGGCAATGCCAATGTGCAGTCATGCACTTCGATGGCGCCAGTGTCGGTTGTGATGGTTCCCGCATCGCCTACTTGTCCGCCACTCTCAGCGTAGAAGGGCGTCTTGTCAAGAAAGACTTCTACGTGACCGTCGTCAAGTTCAATTATTGACAAAACCCTGGCTTCGTCAACGCGAGCTGAATCTCGGACGAACTCCGTCAAGTCGAACTGTTCAACAATTTCTCGATAGGCCTCGCTCGCTGCTGATGGGCCGTCCGACCTTGCCGCTCTCGCTCTTTCTCGCTGCTCGTTCATTGCGATGTCGAAGCCTTCTCTATCTAGGGTCAGGCTTCGCTCGAGCAGAATTTCTTCGGTGACCTCTACTGGAAAACCAAAGGTGTCGTGAAGTTGAAAGGCGATCCTTCCATCCAGAGGATCTCCGTCATCCATTTCAGCTACCGCTTCGTCAAGGATTTGCGAGCCCGTGGCGAGAGTACGACGGAACCGCTCTTCTTCTCGCCCAACTACATCCCTGATGAATTCGAGGTTCTTACGCACGTCCGGGTAATGGTCGCCCATGACCTCAGCCACGACCTCAACCAATCTTGGCATGACGATGTCGTTGACGCCGAGTACCCATGCATGTCGAACGGCGCGGCGGATGATCCGACGTAATACGTAACCGCGGTCTTCGTTAGATGGAAAAACACCATCGCTAATTAAGAGGGCTGTAGCTCGCGCATGATCAGCAAAGATGCGCATGGAAACATCTGCGTCAGTGTTTTCACCGTAAGCCAGTCCCGTTATTCGCTCAGCCTCAGCTAGCAATGGTGCAAACAGGTCTATATCCCATGCCGAGGCGACCCCTTGCAGCACAGCAAGAAGCCGTTCTAAGCCTGCCCCAGTATCAATACCAGTTTGGGGTAAGGGACTTAGTTCCCCTGACCCATCATTCGAAAACTGCATGAAAACGAGGTTCCATACTTCGATGAATCGGTCTTCCCCTCCCTCTGCGGGGCCACCGTCATCGCCGTATTCGGGTCCCAAGTCGTAGAAAATTTCGCTACATGGTCCACATGGACCGGTGTCACCCGCGGCCCACCAATTGTCTTTATCTAAACGCTGGATCCGGTTAGCGGGAAGCCCTACAGAAGTGCGCCAGATATCTTCAGCTTCGTCGTCACTTACGTGGACGGTGACCCAGAGCCGTTCCTCATCAAGATGTAAAACCTTGGTAACAAATTCCCATGCCCAAGGTATGGCTTCAGCCTTGAAATAATCACCGAAGCTGAAGTTTCCCATCATCTCAAAGAAAGTGAAATGACGATTGGTCTTGCCAATGTCATCTAAGTCGTTGTGCTTACCTCCAGCGCGTACACACTTTTGGATGGTGCAGATGCGAGAGGCAGGTGGCTGCTCTTCCCCCAGGAAATAAGGCATGAAGGGCACCATTCCCGCAACCGTGAATAACAAAGATGGTTCGTGCGGGATGAGACTGGCCGAGTTGCGCACCTGATGTCCGCGCTCGGCCCAGAAGTTTGAGAACGCGTCTCGCAATTCACCTGCTTGCATGGTTCAAGATGGTAGCGAGGCTTCGTAGAAGGGACTCAGTCCTTCTTAATTACGATCAGAAAGCTTTATTCGGTCTCTACGTAGTTCGGTCTCGGTGTCACGCATTTCGCGCTGGCCGTCGGCCCATGCTTCGCGCAAATCACGGCTAACTTGACGGGCGCTTCCTAGCACCGTCGCAGTTCCTCGGACCGGGGCATATCGCTTAATCAAATCCTGGACACGCCGACGCACCCAGACCGAGCCTCCGGCTCCAAAGACTCCCCCAAGGATCAACCATCTCAGTCGTTTCAACACGCCCTACAGACTGCCACGAAGTGAACTCGATCTCTAATCATGTCGGTATCAAATTCAGTTACGTTTCAGTCGACCGATCCCAGATCTGACTCCCGCCAGTATCGCCCGACCTTTGATAACCGGAGTGGTGGCGATGCGCGAAGCCAGTCGTCCCGCAGAACGAAGGTTTTCAGACACCTCCTCTGCCGCGCCGATAACTCCTTGGAGTCGCTGGAGTTCTATATCCGCATGGTTGACAGTTTCGCGTAAACCATCGACTGCTGGAAGGGCGTCATCAGCGAGACGGTCTGCAGCAGAGCGAAGCTCTCTTAACACCGAGACGAGTTGGAACAGCACCAGCAAAAGGACGGTCATGGTCACGATCGCACACACAGTGACAACTACTGCGACTAAGTCCCACGCCGTCATCGCTAGATCTCGCTTTCTTCTGGAGTATCGCTTTCAACGGACACACGGTCTTTGCGATTATCTTTTCTGCGTCCCGCGATGTCACGTTCGAGGCCATTTCCACTCGGTTCGTAATAACGCGCATCTAGCAAGTCGTCCGGAAGATATTGCTGCTCCACCCAGCCATCACTACTCCGGTGGGGATAGATATAGCCGTCCCCATGCCCAAGAGTTCGGGCTCCGCTGTAATGGCCATCGCGCAAGTGAATCGGGACTTGCCGTCCTCGGCCCGACCGAACGTCTTCTCTGGCACGAGAAATCGCTGTGAGGGCAGCGTTGGATTTGGGCGCTGTAGCCAAGTGAATCACGGCTTGGGCCAAATTCAGTTGAGCTTCAGGGAGGCCGACAAACTCAACCGCGTGGGCGGCGGCATCAGCGATCAGCAAAGAAGTCGGATCGGCCATTCCGATGTCCTCTGAAGCGAGAATAACCATTCTCCGAGCGATGAACCGCGCATCTTCTCCTGCCTCTAACATGCGCGCCAACCAGTGGAGAGCCGCATCGACATCGGACCCTCGAAGGCTTTTGATGAAGGCCGACACGACGTCGTAGTGGTCGTCGTCCCCATAACGGTGCGCCCGCGCGTCGAGTGCCTGTTCGGCATGGTTGAGTTCTACTTGAGAGCCCTGCCCTCCTGCCAGAACAACCGCCACTTCTAGAGCGGTTAGTGCACGCCTCGCGTCACCATCAGCGCGACTCGTTAGGTGATCAACAGCTTCGTCAGCTATCGAAGCTTCTTCATGGCTAACTCCGCGTAAGAGAAGTTGTCGTATCGCTGTATCCGTTAATTCGTTTAGTCGGAATAGGTTTGATCGCGAAAGCAACGGTGCATTGACTTCGAAATAAGGATTTTCGGTGGTGGCACCAATGAGGATGAGTAATCCATCCTCTACTGAAGGTAAAAGAGCGTCCTGTTGCGCTTTATTAAAGCGGTGGACTTCGTCGAGAAACAAAATGGTGCCGATACTTTGTTCTCCGAGCCGTCGTTGAGCGCCCTCAATGATTACTCGCACATCTTTTACTGATGCAGAGACCGCTGACAATGTCTCGAATTGTTTTTCAGTGTGGTTTGCAATTAGACGGGCAAGGGTTGTCTTGCCGCACCCTGGCGGACCCCACAAAATGAGGGAAGTCAATCGATCCGCCTCGATGAGAGTGCGCAGCGGCGCCCCCGGACCCAACAGTTCTTCGTGCCCCACGAGGTCGTCGAGACGGCGAGGTCGAAGGCGAGCAGCTAGCGGTGCTCGCCGTTGCATGACTTCGGCTGCCGCTGCCGCAAAGAGGTCGCTCACGACAGTGAACCTAGTGGGCGGAGAACACTCCGGAGGTCAGCTCACGGGTGGCAAAAGCCTGAGACCGAGTTCGTCTAGCTGTTTAGCGTCAATCGGGGTTGGCGCATCGGTCAAAGGATCCGTACCTGATTGACTCTTTGGGAAGGCAATGACCTCGCGAATGTTCTCTTCGCCAACTAAAAGCGCTACGAGCCGGTCAATTCCAAAAGCGAAACCGGCATGCGGGGGTGCTCCGTAGCGAAAAGCGTCTAGGAGGAATCCAAATTTCCTTTGAGATTCATCCTCGCTGATCCCGAGAAGATCAAATATTTGCTGTTGGATGTCTCTTCGGTGGATACGGACACTGCCAGAACCTAATTCCCAGCCATTCAACACGAGGTCGTATGCCTGTGATCGGACATCAAGCAGCACTGACGGGTCTTCGCCCACTGTTTCTAATAATTCAAGATCATCTGGATGCGGCATGGTGAACGGATGGTGGGCTGGGACTGGGTTGCCGGCGTCATCGACATCTTCGAAGAGCGGAAAATCGATTACCCAGAGGAAGTGAAGGCCTCCTTCATTTACCGGAGGTTTGCCTAGTTCCAGCCGGAGTAACCCAAGCACATGGACCGCGCGTTTCCAATCATCAGCGATGAGATAGCAGATGTCACCATCCACAGCTTCGAACGTTGTGAGGAGGTCAGCTATCTCAGTTTCACTCATGAACTTCGCGACTGGAGAAATTACCTCTCCCGATGCTCCAACCTTGATCCAAACCAGGCCTTTGGCGCCCCAAGTCTTCGCTTTGTCAGTCAATTGATCCAGTTGGTTACGACCGATGTCGCTGCCGCCTTCAACTTTTATTCCCTTAATGCACGGGGCTTTGAATGCGTTGAAGTCCGTTGTAGAAAAGACATCGGTCAGATCGACCAATTCGAGGCCGAAACGAGTATCTGGCTTGTCGGACCCGAATCGGTTCATCGCCTCTAGCCACGAGATTTCTGGAATATTTTCGGGCTTTTGTCCAGTTATGGCTTCGGTAGCTTCACCCACAGCTTGAGAGACGACACGTCTCACACCTGGGCCGTCGACGAAACTCATCTCCATATCCAACTGAATGAATTCAAATTGTCTGTCGGCCCGAAGATCTTCGTCTCTCATGCATCGCGCTATTTGGTAATAGCGATCTATTCCTCCCACCATGCATAGTTGTTTGAATAGTTGTGGACTTTGTGGAAGAGCATAAAAAGTGCCCGGATTGAGTCGGCTGGGAACGACGAAATCGCGTGCCCCTTCGGGCGTAGAAGCTATGAGCATGGGTGTCTCTACTTCGACAAACTCTTGTGCGTCCATGGCTCTTCGAATAGCCGAATTCACTAAGGCCCGGCTTCTGAGGTTTCGTTGCATCCGATCGGTTCGCAGATCCAAGTATCGATGCCGGATTCGAATTGTTTCGTCTACTTCCACTCGGCCGCTGAGCTGAAAGGGAGTGGGGTCAGCTTCTGACAGGACCTCAACGGTGGCTTCGCCGATTTCTATCGCACCTGTTGCAAGTTCATGATTAACAGTTTCTGGCGGCCGTTCGCGCACAATTCCTGTCACTGCAAGGACGTATTCGCTTCGAATATCGTGAGCATGGTCAACGACGCATTGGACGATTCCCGTGCGATCTCGTAAGTCCACGAATGCGAGATACTCGCCGTGCTCTCGCCGCTTCGAAACCCAACCGCAGACCGTTACTGTTCGTCCGATGTCATCGGAGGAAAGTCGTCCGCAGTAGTCAGTTCTCATTGCCATGGTCTACCTCGCGAGCTTTAGCTCGTGATCAGGAGTCAAGCCCAAGGAGGCGCTCGACCTCTCTTAAGATTTCGTCGCGCGGAACAATCGTCTGTGCAGCTTCTTCGTCACGCAGCATTCGTATTGCCACGGTCTGATCAGCTAATTCCTGCTCCCCAATTATTAGCGCAATCTCAGCACCGGACCGGTCGGCGCTGCGCATTTGACTTCGCATGGAGCGACCATCAAATGCTCGGTCGGCCACTATCCCGAGATTTCGTAGTTGATGAGTGAGGTCGCGGGCCGAACGGCCGTCGGCGACGTCCACTAGCCACACTTGGGTGTCCGAACCCGGCGCGGGGAATGATTCCTCGGCGTCGCATGCTAAGAGAAGTCGTTCGATTCCCATACCGAAGCCAATTCCCGGTGTTGGAGGTCCTCCAAGTTCTTCAATCAAACCGTTGTATCGGCCGCCCCCGCAAACCGTATTTTGGGCAGTTTCGAGGGCTGAGCTCTGAAACTCAAAAGTGGTGTGTGTGTAGTAATCCAGACCACGGACGAGCTTCGGTTCGATTGCAAACGGAATGCCCAGGGAACCCAACCCGTCCTTGACTCGATCGAAATGTTGTTCCGCTTCTGAGCTGAGGTATTCACCAATTTTAGGCGCATGGTTCGTAATCGCCTGAGTGGCTGATCGTTTGGAGTCAAGCACTCGGAGTGGGTGCGACGCTGCCTTGTCTCTGTCTTGCTCATCGATTTCATTCAAATTGTCCATCAAGTAACCACTCAATGCTTCTTGATAGAGATTCCTGGTGTTTTGATCACCCATGGAGTTGACGACCAGAAGGACGCGTTGAAGTCCAACGCTTCGTAAGACTTCCGATGCGAGAGCGATCACCTCAACGTCGATGTCTGGGTCGTCAGATCCGATGCTTTCGATACCGAATTGGTGGAACTGGCGAAACCTTCCGGCTTGAGGTGCTTCATATCGAAAATAAGGGCCTCGGTAGTACACCTTCCACGGCACTGCAGGGCGGTGTTGGGCAAAGGCGCGACAAACGCCAGCAGTTCCTTCGGGACGTAACGCCATGGGTCGATCGCTTCGGTCGCGAAATTCGTACATCTCTTTACCCACGACGTCCGTACCTTCGCCGATTCGCGAGAAAACTCCGGTGTCCTCAAAAATAGGTGTATCGACCAAGGAAAATCCGGCACGCGATGCGACGCCGGTAAAAACGTTGGTAACGGCCTCCCAACGCGCAGACTCCGACGGCATGAGGTCTCGTGTTCCGATTGGAGTTCGGAAGGTATTTGCCTTCTTCGACATGGATCTTCCTGGGGAGCGTCGAGGGGTGCGATGAGATAGCTGCCCGATGAACCTCCCATCGTAGATGGTTCGACTACAAAGTCCCCGGCACTTATAGATCTAGATTGAGCTTCAGGAAGGGGGCCTTGCACTGCTCGGGACAACTCGGTGGGCATCAAAGACGCCGTCAATATTTCTTACCGCGGCGAGCAACTGCTCTAGCAGGATTGAGTCACCCACTTCGACCTCGAATTGCAGGACCGACACCTGATCATCACTTGTGAATGTGTGGGCAGTCGAGATGCTCATGTGGTGGTCTGAAATCACAGAAACCACGTCAGCTAATAGGCGGTCTCGATCAAGGGCTCGTGCTTCGATCGTGGTCTGGAACTGGCCGCTGAAAGCTGTATCCCAGTCAACTTCAATTTGTCGTGCTCCAGAAGCGCTAACTAATTCACCGGCGTTAGTGCAATCATCGCGATGTACCGAGATTCCTCTCCCTTTAGTGATGAAGCCAAGGATTTCGTCACCTGGAACAGGATTGCAGCATCCAGCTAGACGCACCAGCGAGTCACCCAAGCCCTCCACATGCACTCCGCTGGTTCGTCGCCGCCGAGAACCGCGGTCCTGCGCGGGTTTTGCGGGTAGACGCTGGTCGCTGTCTGCTCCGCGTAAGTTGGCCGTTAAACGTTTAGCTACTGATGGTGCACTTAGGTCGCCTTTTCCGATTGCTTCGAAAAGCACCTCGAGATCGCTGCGGTTGAACTGTTGAGCTACTTGGAGGAGTTCGTCGCTATCGATAAGTAGCTGGGCTCGAAGGCCTTCGTCGTGTAAAGCTGAGACCAGTTGCTCTCGCCCTAGGTCAAGCATTTCCTCGCGGTCTGTTCGCGCAAACCATTGTTTGATGTTATTTCTGGCCTTGGGTGTGGTCGCTATGTGGAGCCAGTCGCGTGATGGTCCGGCTCCTTCGACTTTCGAGGTGAAGACTTCGACAGTGTCGCCCGATTGCAGTTGACGGTCGAGAGGCACAAGCCGTCCATCTATCTTGGCGCCGATCGTTGAGTCTCCGATATCGGTGTGGATGGCATAAGCAAAATCGATTGAGGTCGCTTGTGTAGCCAGGGTTAGGACATCACCTTTGGGGGTGAATACATACACCTCGTCTTGCTCTAAGTCGACCGCCAGAGTACGCATGAACTCCTCAGGGTCATCTGTCTCTGCTTGCCAGTCAACGATGTCGTTGAGCCATGACATGTCAGCTGCGGAGCCCTCAGATGGATCCTTGTAACGCCAGTGGGCCGCGACGCCATGTTCTGCTCTACCGTGCATCTCTTCGGTACGTATCTGGACTTCAACGCTGACTCCTGCAGGTCCTACAACCGTGGTGTGTAGAGATTGATATAAGTTGAATTTTGGCATCGCTATATAATCTTTGAAGCGGCCCGAAACTGGTTTCCACGTGCTGTGTATTGATCCGAGTGCTCCGTACGCGTCTCGGATAGCCGGGACGACAACTCTGATTCCTACCAAATCGAAGATTTCATCAAATGATCTGCCTTTTACGATCATTTTTTCGTAGACGGCCCAGTGATGTTTTCTGCGTCCGGTTACGTCACCTTCGATGGACGTTCTGGCCAGCCGTTCGCGAATCTCCGCTAGAACACCCTCGACATAGGTCTCTTGCGCTGGGGTTCGTTCAGCGATGAGTCGGTCGATTTCTGCGTAGCGTTTAGGGTAAAGCGCTGCGAACGCTAGATCTTCAAGTTCGTTTCGGACTTCTTGCATACCGAGTCGATGGGCGATCGGCGCATAGACGTCAAGGGTTTCACGCGCAATTTGTTCTTGTTTCGCCGGTCGGAGTGCTCCAATTGTGCGCATATTGTGCAAGCGGTCTGCCAGCTTGATCAGGAGTACTCGAAGGTCACTAGCCATCGCGACCAGCATCTTGCGAAGGGTCGCGGCTTGTTGGGCCTCCTTGGTGGCGAATCGCACTCGGTCGAGTTTCGTTACCCCGTCGACAATTGTTGCTACGTCCTGCCCAAATTCTCTTTGTATCTGGATTAACTCGATTGCGGTGTCTTCGACCGCGTCGTGTAGTAGAGCTGCGGCTATAGATACGTCGTCTAAGCCCATTTCAGCCACTACTGATGCAACTGCCACGGGGTGCAGAATGTACGGCTCTCCGGACTTTCGGCGCTGTCCTTGGTGAGCCTTTTCAGCAGTCTCATAGGCTCGAAGGAAAAGGTCGGGAGTGCTTTTTGGCCAACGAGCCCGATAGCGATCTAGTACACCCTGGATTTCGGTGTGGACAGGGGCTGCCGAGCGTCGCCACGGCAAGACTCTGGTGACGGTAACCATTACGGAATCAAGGGCTGGTCGGAATGCATGTCATTAATAGTGAATCACGGCAGCGACGGGTAACGCACCTAGTCGGTCGCGGCCACTCAGAAAATCCAGTTCGATCAGTACCGTGGCGCCCGCTACGACCGCCCCGGCCGTCTGAACAAGTTGTGTTGCCGCTGCAAGAGTTCCGCCGGTTGCGAGTACGTCGTCGACTAGAAGGACGCGATCTCCGCTGACGACCGCGTCCACTTGAATCTCTAAGGTGTCGCTGCCGTATTCCAAGCCGTAGCTCTCGCCGATGGTGTCTCCGGGCAACTTTCCTGCCTTTCGGATAGGGCAGAACCCGACTCCCAGAATCTGAGCAATGGACGGGCCGAATAGGAACCCGCGTGACTCGATTCCAGCGACTTTACTGATCGATAGTTGGTGGAAGGTTGATGTCATTGCCTGCGCGGCAGCTAACAAGGCTCCCGGCTCAGACAACACAGGTGAAATGTCACAGAAACTAACGCCAGGATGAGGGAAGTCTGGGAAGTGCGCCACAAGACTCTTGAGTGCTTCGGCGTCGAATTCTGTTTTCATCTGTGATTGTGGCTGATTCTTTCAGCGTTTTCGACCTTTCTTGCGAGGTCGAGGGGGCGAACTTCTGTCGTAGCGGTCCGCTGCAAGTACTGCCGCTGCATCTTCTATCGCATTCGACGTACCGAGAACTTCGGCGCTTCGCTCTTGCTCTGCCCAGTGACTTTCACGGTTCTTAAGTTCCGAAACGATAGGCATGGCGACGAAAAGCGAACTATAGGAACCGACTAGCAGACCCACCAACAGGGCAATCGCGAATTCTTGGAGGCTGGAAGCTCCCAGGATAAACGACCCGACAATGAGAAGCGATAGCACCGGCAAAACGGATGTGATGCTCGTATTCACTGAACGCATGACTACCTGATTTAAAGAAACATTCGCCAAATCGGGATAAGTCATTCGGCTTTTTGCTGACAGTGATCGCTCGTTGTCCTTTACGCGGTCAAACACAACAATCGTGTCGTACAACGAATAGCCCATGATCGTTAGGAAAGCCACGACCGTTGCTGGGCTGATCTCAAACTGGAATATGGCATATACGCCGACAGTGAAAGCAATGTCGTGGGCTACAGCGATCAGCGCGCCGACGGCCATTTTCCACTCGAAACGCAGCGTCAGATAAAGCGCTATAAGAATTAAGAACACGACTAATGCACGCCGAGCTTTGCCGGCCACTTCGTCACCGAATGATGGACTGACGGTCCGGGTGCTGATGGTCTCCGAGTCAACACCGGCGGCTTTTGCAAGTTCCGAGACGACTGATTCGGCGGTCTCATTTGCTGCTGGCTCCCCGCGTACGCGGAAAATAGCTTCACCCCCGCTGATGCGCTGAACTCGTGCATCTCCCATACCAACGTCAGCCGCAGCATCGCGTATGTCATCAGTTGTGGCTTCTGACAGTGCGGGGATTTCCCAGACTCCGCCACCCTCGAATTCGATTCCAAGATTTAGCCCACGAACGAAGATTGCGACAACGCATATGAGAACGGCAATTGCTGAGCCCATCAGCACGCGGCGAGAGACTCTCAGAAAATCCCAAGAATTTTCGCCGCGATACATGGCTTTAAGCGAAAAGCTCATCGTACGACTCCTCCAGCAATCTTGCTGAGCCCGAGGCGACCGGGACGCTCACCTACGAGGCGTCGAGCAACCAGAATCACTAACGGTCGCATAAAGAAGAACGACACAGCGAGGTCAATGAGCGTAGTGATCCCCAAGTAAAGCGCGAATCCGCGGACAGTTCCGGTTGTGAGTTGATACAAGACTCCAGCGCCAATTAACGATGCAAGGTCAGCCCAAACAATGGTCGAGAATGCTGCCCTGAAGCTGCGGTCGGCGGCTGATCGGACCGCTCGGCCTCTCCGAACTTCTTCCTTAATTCTTTCGTAATAAACGATGTTCGAGTCAACTTGGACACCAATCGAAACGACGATGCCAGTCGCTCCAGCCAAAGTGAGTGCTAGACCTCGGCTTTCGCCCAACCAAGCGACTATTGACCAAAGAATTGCCCCACTTGTCGCCAAACTGCAAATGGCGACCAGACCGAGAAGCCGGTAATAAAGCAACATGTAGGCACCGACCAGAGCTAGGCCTACCAATCCAGCAATGATGCCAGCGCGAAGAGTTCCTTCACCAAGGGTCGCAGAGACAGTTCGCACATCGTCACGTTCGAATTCCACGGGAAGAGCACCGAATTTGAGCACCAGCGCCAAGTTCTTTGCCTCTGCTTCATCGAACGAGCCCGAGATCACAGCCTGCCCGTTGAACTCCTCGGCGTTGATCGTGGGCGCTGATTCCACGACACCATCGAGCACAATTGCGACTTGCCGTCCGTAGTTAGCTGCCGCCATTTGGTCGAACAGCTTCGCTCCTTCGTCATTGAACGAAACGTTAACTATCCATTGTCCTTGGAACGTCGCCGCAGCCTCTTCGATCACCTCTCCGGTTACATTCGCTGGGGCCAAGACAAAACCGGTTTGACCACTAGAGCCCAGGAGGGCGACCATTGCTGACACGTCGTCTTCTTGAGGTGGAGTCAGAACATCAGACAGAGACACTGGGCTATCTGGCATCTCCGGCTCAGTCGTCTCGACAGAATTTTCGTCGCCAATATCGCCATCTTGACCCTGGTTCATGGCTTCTTCGATGGCCGATAGTTGCGCCGGATCGGTCGGGTCGAACATTTGTAGTACAGGCCTAAAGCGGAGTTCCGCCGTCTGGCCTATGAGATCGACGGCGCGTTGTTTATCTTTTACGCCAGGCAACTGAATGACAACTTGGGTGCCTTGCCGAGTGATGTCCGGCTCGGCAACGCCTATGGCGTCGACTCTGTTTCGAATGATTTCTATTGCTCGTTCGAACTGTTCGTCAGAGACCTCGTCAGCTGGTCGAAGTACGACTTCAACACCGCCTTGCAACTGAACTCCCAAGACGGGGGACCAGCCAGCCGACAGAACCCCCGCGAGTGAGGCGGCTGTGAAGACGACAACCAGAATTAACGAAACAATATGAGAACGGCGCACGTGATAGATCCAGGTCGGTTAGAGCTCAGGCGTCAGTCTTCGTCGATAGCTTCATCGGAGCCTTCGTCGGAGCCTTCGTCAGCCTTGGAAATGATTTCGCCGATAGATCGTCGTTGCACGCGTAACTCAACGTCAGTATCGACCTCTAAGGCCACAGTTTGTTCATCTTCTTCAGCCACGATGATTCCGATAACTCCCCCAACGGTTGCTACCTCGTCTCCGATTCCGGCGGCGCGGACCAACGCCTCTCGTTGTTTCATCCGTTTTTGCTGAGGCCGAAGTATTAAGAAATACATCCCAACAAAGACAAGAATTGGCAGTAACAGGGCCATAGAAGGTGACTCCGGGTTAGATAATTAGGTGACCGGGACGCCAGCGTACTGTGCTCACCTCCGGACTCCATGAATCCTCATGTAGCCATTTGTGACAATCGTTCCTTTATGCCCAGGTTTTCAGCGTTTCGAGTCGGAACGACTCATATCTTCCTTCTTCGATCGCTGTACGGGCCCGTTCCACAAGGTCAACTAAAAACCACAGGTTGTGCAAAGTGGCTATACGCGCGGCGGTTGGTTCTTTGACCATCATTAGATGCCTCAGATACGCCCGGCTGAAGCCATTCGACATGGGGTTTAGCGGGTCGAGAGGTTGATCATCTCGGGCATGTTTCGCGTTCTTAAGGTTGAGTTTTCCTTGGCTGGTTAGGACCGTGCCATGACGCGCCAACCTGGTTGGCAATACACAGTCAAACATGTCAACTCCGACGCTAATTGCGTCGACAATTCGGACTGGGTCGCCAACACCCATTAGGTAGCGAGGCGAGTCTTTGGGCAACTCTGCAATAGCGGCCGATAGCGCTGGCATCATCTCACGGTGACTCTCCCCTACTGATAATCCCCCTATTCCATAGCCAGGGAATTCCATAGAGGCCAGTACTTCAGCGCTTTGTTTGCGCAGAACAGGGTCGATTCCTCCCTGAACAATGCCGAACAAAGCCTGATCGTTTCGTTGGTGTACAGCCTTGGCTCGCGCTGCCCATTCATGGGTCCTTTCCATCGCGCGAAGCACGTCGCTCTCTGGTGCCGGCAGAGCGGGGCACACATCGAGTGTCATTTGGATATCGGCACCTAGTTGCTCTTGTGTCCGTACAGCGTCTTCCGGGGTGAAGCGTAATTTTTGTCCATCATAAATCGAGGTGAAAGTAACGCCGTCGTCGTCAACGCGAGCGTTGTCGTTAAGTGACATCACCTGGAAACCACCCGAATCGGTCAACATGTGGCCGTCCCAGGAGGTGAACGAATGAATGCCTCCTAACGCATCGATCGTTTCTGCACCCGGACGCAACATCAGGTGATAGGTGTTTCCCAAAACCACTTCGATACCTAGCTTTAGGTAGTCGCTCTGATCTAGGTGGACTACTGCCCCCCTCGTTCCCACCGGCATAAACACGGGTGTTTCGATGACACCTCGTGGGGTAGTAATGCGACCGCGTCGAGCTTGGCGATCTGAGGCAAGTAACTCGTAAGTCAACGACACAGTCTGTACAGCATGTCAGAGGCGGCGGTTATGTCGAAGCACGGTCCAGCAGCATTGCATCGCCAAAGGAAAGAAATTGGTAGTCGTTCTCAAGAGCTGTGCTGTAGAGGTCCTTCCAACGGGCCCCTAGGAACGCGTCGATCATTATCAGCAATGTTGAGCGTGGAAGATGAAAGTTCGTCATCAGGAGGTCAACAACTTCGAACGGCATACCTCTACGAAGAAAGAGATCAGTTCGTCCTTCTAGTGGGCCCCTTGCTGCGGATTCGAGCGAACGAGCGGTGGTGGTGCCGATGGCGACTACTCGTCTCGCTTTCTGACAAGCCTCCCAGGTGCTTTCCGGCACCTTGTAGGCCTCGCTGTGCATCACATGATCGGATGGGTTCTCAACGGTGACTGGGCGGAAGGTATCTATTCCGACCACTAGATCTACTGTTCGCAGTTCAACGCCGCGTTGATGAAACCTCTTCATCACGGCGTCCGTTAAATGAAGGCCAGCGGTTGGTGCGGCCACAGAACCCGGCGAGTTGGCGTAGACGGTCTGGTATCTCTCCGGCGCGTGCCCTGTCGAAACAATGTACGGCGGCAAGGGAGGTTCACCGGCGAGAGCTAGACGATGACAATCCAGGGGACACCTGACAACTTCGCTGTCGTGAATGACTACGACCTCTCTTTGGCCGTCGTCGCCTATCTTTTCTCCAACGGTGACCCGTAGATCTGGGTCCCTCTCACTGCGCAGCTCGGTTCCGTTCTTCACTCGACGCCCCGGCCGAACTAACGCCGTCCACCCTTGTTCGGTTGGCTCAAGCAAGAGCACCTCGACCGCACCGCCGCTGACCTTGCGCAGAGGAAGCCTGGCTGGAATGACTTGGGTTTCATTGATTACTACCAGATCGCCGCGACCTAACTGTTCGGGCAAATTGGCGACGGTGAGGTGTTCGGGTTCACTGAGGCTTCCTCGGTCAACTAAGAGTTTGGCGCTGTCACGAGGCTCGGCCGGGTATTGGGCAATAGCGCGCTCAGGTAGTTCGTATTCAAATTCCTGCATGTTCTGAACACCGCGCTCAGCACTCATGATGTGGTTGATGTTAGGTGGCTTGATTTACTAGTCCTACTAGAGACTCCCGACTCCACTGGGGAGCAACACCCTCAGCTCTTAAAAGTCGATCAATATGTTCGTGAAGCCGCGTTGGCTCCGCTTCTAAGAAGCCGTTCAGAATCACCCTTAGGTACGCCTCTCCTGGTGGGTTCGGCTTTGGTGGATGAGAGCTAGTGAACGTCATTACTGGTTGGCCCTGATATTCGCCGAGATAGACGACACGTGAGTACCAGGAGGCGCTGATTTCCGCTTGTCCGTTGGCCACCACTTCATCGATGTCTATCTCGAGGTCCCCGGGGAGCATGCCATTCTCTTGCGCAGCAACGTCTAGGAATTGTTCCTGTGTGATATTCCAACAACGAACACGTGCACCTTGGTCGTTGTCAGGGTCCAAAAAGGCGACACCTCCACCCCATCGCGGAGAAGAGTGCCCAAAATGTAAATGCCATGGGCCGTGTATGAGTGGCGAATCTACACCTGGCTCTTGGCGGTCGCGAGCTCCCACATGTTCTCTGTGACCCTCTTGGTATCTTCCGCCTTTGAGATAAAGACGAAATCGTGCTCGAAGAACATTTGATCCGTATGCGGCATACCAAACACGCTCTGAGTTCACCCGATCGAAGCCCTCATTATTCGAATAACGAGCGCCCCGTCGAAAAACGGTCCGGCGGGTCGACTGCTAGGTGAGCGAAAGCTGCTCTCGTGACCACGCGACCTCGCGGCGTTCGTTGGAGAAGTCCTTGCTGAATTAGAAAAGGCTCATAGACATCTTCGAGAGTTTCAGGTTGTTCCCCCACGCTGATGCAAAGAGTGGATAACCCCACTGGGCCACCTTCGTGCAGAACCGCAATCGATTCGAGAATCGACCGGTCAACTTTGTCAAGCCCAAGTTCATCTACACCGAACAGTGCTAGTCCGTCGCGTGCTACTTCGACGTCAACGACACCGTCCGCCCGCACCTCCGCATAATCGCGGACCCGACGTAGTAGACGGTTCGCTATCCGCGGGGTCCCGCGGCTTCTGCTGGCAATCTCCGCCGCGCCTTCAGAATCAACGGAGACGGAAAGAATGCCTGCCGCCCTTTCAACGATGGCTTGAAGCTCGATAGGGGCGTAATAATCGAGACGCTCCACCAAGCCAAACCGGTCTCGCAGCGGCCCTGCAATTAATCCAGTTCTGGTTGTGGCACCCACCAAAGTAAAAGCAGGCAGATCAAAGCGAATGGAGCGAGCCGCTGGGCCTTTGCCAAGCACGACATCTAGCTGAAAGTCTTCCATCGCCGGATACAGAACTTCTTCAACTTGTTTGGGCAGACGGTGGATCTCATCGATAAATAAGACGTCGCGTTCGCCCAAATTCGTGAGGATTGCAGCGAGATCTCCGGCCCGTTCGATGGCCGGACCTGAGGTCACGTGCATCACTACCCCGAGTTCTGCTGCCACAATGCCAGCGAGCGTTGTTTTCCCGAGCCCAGGAGGGCCGGCGAAGAGCAGGTGATCTGGTGTTTGCTCTCGAGCGCGAGCGGCGTCTAGAACGACCCCTAAGTGGTCTTTAAGCTCAGATTGGCCAACGAACTCTTCCAATAGTCGAGGTCGCAACCCAACTTCGTCTTGTTCTTCTCCCACGGTGTCGGCTCGAAGAATTTCGTCTCGATTCTCGCTCTTGCTCTCGCTCTCGCTCCGGCGAAATCCTTCTTCTCGACCCCAATCATTCTCAGTCATTTGGTCGCCAGACGCTGCAAGGCGGAACGAAGCATGATTGAAGTGTCGTCTCCTTCGAGGCCCTCCACTGCGCGCCGCACTTCTTCGGTGGCGAAACCCATTTGTGTTAGAGCGTCGCGCACATCGCTCAGCGGCGTAGAAACAGTCTGGTTGTCGATCGTTAGTTCGCCGTTAACTAGCTCTGAGATCTCAAGGCGATTTTTCAGCTCCAAAACCATTCTTTGCGCCGTTTTTTTTCCAACCCCGGGCACTAAACATAAAGCTTCGACGTCATCGCTAGCGACAGCGCGACGCAGCTCGTCAGGGGGCAGCGTGGCAAGAACCGCCATCGCCAACGCAGGACCTACTCCATGAGCCCCGATTACAGACTCGAAGCACTTTCGTTCAGCCAGCGTCGCGAATCCGTACAACTGTTGGTCACCCTCGCGGATGTGGTGATGAACATGCACAAATACCTGGGCGCCGATTTCTGGCAGCTCCACGAGAGTTCCAAGGTTCACGGTGACTCGGTACCCGAGCCCGCCGACCTCGACTACGACTTCTCCTTCTGGGTCTTTATCTATAAGCGAACCACGAAGCGAGCCGATCATCAGACCTTAAAAACCTTTTCGAGCCGGCGAGTTGACGCGTGAGCGAGGTGACAAAGTGCGACAGCGGCCGCGTCAGCTGCGTCTGGAGGCGTTGGAAGATCAGGTAAAGAGAGCAGAGATTGCACCATACGCTGCATCTGTTCTTTGGTCGCGTTTCCCCAACCTGCGACAGCTTCTTTTACTTGGTTTGGGGTGTATTCGACAACTTCGGCACCGGCTGCGGCACCTGCTGCCATAGCTAGACCGCTTACTTGAGCGACACCCATGGCAGTTCGCGCGTTCACTTGAAAAAAAACTCGTTCTATAGCTACAACCGCTGGGCGATGTTCCTCAATTAATTCTTGAAATTCTCTATGTACAGCAGCCAATCTGTGCGCCGTCGCTGCTTTGGGAGGCGTACGAATCACGCCAATAGCTACAGCTTCGGGCTTATTGCCCACTTGCTCCACAACGCCATACCCACATCGGGATAGGCCAGGATCAATTCCCAGAACGAACACAGGTTCGATTCTACCGCACTACCCCGGGGGTACCGATCAGCCTTCCGTAAGCTCCGCAAGAACTTCGTCTGGTACGTCAAAGTTCGCGTACACGCCTTGGACGTCATCATGGTCGTCTAGGGCATCCATTACGGCCATGACCTGGCGCGCGTCGCTACTTGAAAAAAGCTCGATCACGTTTTGAGGTAGATAGATGAGATCAGTGGAAGACACTTCGATTCCGGATTCTTCAAGCGCCTCTCGAACCGCAATGGTGTTGGAAGGATCGGTTGTCACCCTCCAAAGTTCACCTTCGACAACAACGTCTTCGGCACCGGCTTCCAGCGCGGCCAACATCACGTCGTCCTCATCTAGCGTGCCTGGCACCAACACCACACCTTTGCGTTCAAATTGCCATGCAACAGCGCCTGGTTCAGCTAAAGATCCTCCAGCTCGGGTGAAGACGCTGCGGATCTCTGCCCCTGTTCGATTTCGGTTGTCAGTCAAGACGTCAACGAACATTGCTACGCCATGTGGCGCGTAGCCTTCGTAGGTGACTTGTTCGTAGCTAACGCCCTCGAGTTCACCTGTCCCACGTTTAATCGCCCGTTCGATAGTGTCAAGTGGCACGGAGTTGTCTCGTGCCTTCTGGTACATCGTGCGAAGGTTGGCGTTCGAATCTAGATCACCTCCGCCTTCGCGAGCTGCTACTTCAACCTGACGGATGAGCTTCGCGAAGAGCTTGCCTCGAGCTTTGTCAGCAGCACCTTTTTTGTGTTTGATGGTCGCCCATTTGGAATGCCCGGACACTTAGATACCTCCGGGACATATTCTGCCACCGAGAGTGCATGATGCGAACGTTCGTATCTATGAACGGCGTCGAGATGTCGCTCCTATACCTCGCTCAGAAACATTTGATGGAGACGAAGGTCCTCGGTTAGTTCCGGATGGAAGCTCGAAACCAAGATGTTGTTTTGGCGACAAAGGACCGGCATTTCGCTCTGGTCGTCAAGTGTGACCGTTGCGAGAACCTCAACTTCAGGACCGACTGTCTCTACGCCTGGGGCGCGAATAAACACACCCGGAAAGGGCTCCCCTAGTCCGTGCACATCGATTTCCGTTTCGAAACTCGCGATCTGACGCCCAAAGGCGTTGCGGCGTACTGAAATGTCTATCCGGTCGAAACTTCGTTGATCAGTGCGGCCATCTAAGACTTTGTTGGACAGCATGATCATCCCCGCGCACGTACCAAAGGCGGGTAGGCCTTGAGAAAGACGTTCTTTTAAGGGCTCAAAGGTTCCGCTCGATTCCAAGAGCATGGAAATAGTTGTTGATTCGCCACCTGGCAGAATTATGGCGTCAATGGTCTTAAGGTCTTCTGGCATCCGGACTTCTAGAGCGCGCACCCCTAACTTTTGTAGTGCGTCAGTGTGCTCTCCTGAGGCGCCTTGTAAGGCCAGAACCCCGACGAGCGGCGACAACTTAGCCGTCTACCAGCCGCGTTCGGAGAGCTTGGTGTCGAGCTCTCCTATTTCTAGACCAGGCATAGCGTCTCCCAACCCTCGGCTCACTTTTGCGACCATTGCTGGGTCCCGGTAGTGCGTGGTTGCTTCGACGATGGCTTTAGCTCGAGGTGCCGGGTCTTCACTTTTAAAGATCCCCGAGCCGACAAAAACTGATTGGGCTCCGAGCTGCATCACCAAAGAGGCATCGGCGGGAGTAGCAATGCCACCGGCGCAAAACATCGGCACCGGCAACGTCCCAGTCTCAGCGATCTCTTGTACGAGACCCAGCGGGGCTTGTAGACGTTTCGCCCAGTCGAACAATTCTGCTGCGTCGGCTTGGGTCAGTTTTCGAATATCACCCAAGATTGACCGCAAGTGGCGAACTGCTTCGACGATGTTCCCCGTTCCAGCTTCGCCTTTTGACCGAATTAGGCATGCACCTTCGGAAATTCGACGCAATGCCTCACCGAGGTTGGTAGCGCCGCATACGAATGGGACAGTAAATGCCCACTTGTCGATGTGGTGAGCTTCGTCGGCTGGGGTCAGCACTTCCGATTCGTCGACGTAGTCGACTCCAAGTGACTCAAGCACCTGAGCTTCAGCGAAGTGGCCAATCCGAGCTTTAGCCATCACGGGAATTGTGACTGTCTCTTGTATCGCTTCGATCATCGAAGGGTCGCTCATTCGAGCGACTCCGCCATCGCGTCGTATGTCGGCAGGGACCCTCTCCAACGCCATCACCGCTACGGCGCCGGCGTCCTCTGCAATTTTTGCTTCGACTGGATTAACCACATCCATTATCACGCCGCCCCGAAGCATGTCTGCTAATCCTCGTTTAACACGCACGGTGCCTATTTGAGAGTTTGAACCGCTGTTACTTTCAGCCATTCTCACAGTCTAAGCCCACGAGTTGCCGAACAAGTCAGGTCTATCTAGTCGTTCTCGTTGATCAAAGTGGCAGCATCTCTTGGAACAAGCAAAATCCACGTTGATCCGGGTGCCATAGCTACCGCTCTCCCCGTGGCATCAGTGAATTGCGTGTGGACCGTGATATTGGGCTTGTTCCAGCGGCCCTCAATGACTTTGCCATCGGTGAGTATCCATGCCCTTCCTTCGCCCTCGGTTAGCTGAGCAATCGGAATTCGTGCGCCATTCGAATCGATTTCGTTGCTGAGGACGTACTTGGTGAACTGAACGACAACATTCTCAGGAGCCAGGGTGACTAGATCACCCTCGTCGTCTGCGACTAGGTGTTGCTCGCCATTCTGGAATCGTTGCCACCCGCCGAGTGCGGCGGCCCATCTAAATGACACGTCGGTCGAACCCCAGGTGACATCAACGCCGTCGGTGGGTTCAGCATCTGAAGTCACTGGTTGACCAAGATCGCGAAATGGCCATATTGGTTCTGCGGGAGGGAGGTCGTCGGGTGCGTGTCGAAGTAGTTTCTCGCTATGCGCCCATAAGTCGCTAGGCGTGGCCCGATCTGTTCGCCGCCAGTAGTCAGATGGTTTGCGGTACACCCCGACGTCAGTTACTGCCACCGAGTCAAGCAATTTACGAAACGCCCAGTTTGCTCCGCTCCATCCAAATAGTGCTCCGTCGAATGGCATCAGAAGTGGGATATCAGTTGAGCGACCGGAGCGCACGGGCCCGGCTGTCTCTGGGACGCGTGTGTGGAAGATCGCTAGAAACCTCGTCAGTCCCCCTTCGACTAGTTCTTCGAAAACGAGGTCGGCTTCTTGAATCCCTTGTTGGGGTACTGCAGCCGGCGCATTATCAATCTTCAAGGCCAGACGCGGTGCCGCAAAGGTGGCTTCGGGTATTGGTGTCCCTCTATAAGGCGCCCAGAACTCTGCTGCTTGTTGTCGATTGTCTGAGGATTGAAGCCGTGTGGTGGTGGGAGATGAGTCAACCGACGTCGTGGCTGTCGTTTGGGTTTCATCATCCTCCACTTCGCTCAGATGCTGGTTAGACCATGTCGTGGTGGTCGCGACCGCTGATGTCGTCACTGCCGAGTTGTTAGTGACTTCCTTGACGTCGTCACGTAAATCAGCGGCACACGCGACTAGTAGCGCCGAGCAGAATCCAAACGCAATTCCGCGTCGCATCGTCTCGAAATCACATCTCGCGGAGCGACGCAATCCGAGCTTGAATACTCGGTTGCTCTCCCGCGTTTGATGGGTCGACCAGCCATAGCGGTGCGGTGATGGGGTCGACCTCGGGTAAATGGTGTTGCTGCTCAAAAACCTCAAGCGCCTCAATCATCCCAGGTGGATATCGGGTAACCGCTACTCCTGCCGAGTCGCCATAGAAATCGTTGATGGTCTCAAGATCGGCAGTCAGTCGACCCCTCGCTAAGAGGTCCACTAGGAGAAAAGGTTGAACTCGAAAGCGCGATGACCCCAGAGCTAAGCAAAAGGTACTGAGTGTCGTGCTGATCACGGCCACTCGATGATTCGCTATTTGAGCGATCCGATTAGCGAGCGCTGCCTCAAGTTCTATACGGCTCGTGTTCTCAAGAAGTCCGGTAGTGACGAGGAGCGTCGATTTGTGGGGCCGGCGTCCGACAGCAGCAATATTGCGGGCTGGAGATCGAAGGACGCGAATCTCAGGAGGTGTGGTACCGGTAGTCAGACATAAGGCGTCAACCAGATTTTCCAACCGTGGGTAGCTATCTGTCGCTGCTTCGGTTTCTCCGCACCCTGCTATGAGTCGACGTTCTGCTTCTTTAGATGACCACGCAACTGCGCCGAAAGTTACTAAGCCAGCTGGCACTGATATCCAAATTGGTACGGACAACACCAGTCCAACTGCGCATATCAATACAGACGTCAGCAGGACCGATGACCAAAACAGAATGCTGAGTCGAACTGCGCGCTGTTGGTTTTGATCGCTCCAGTTCTCCATTTGCTTTCCGTATCTCCGATGTCGGTCAGTGGTTCGAAGTCGCAGTGTAGGGGTCCGAACAGTGGGGCATTGATACGCGTTCAATCAGGTGGAAACAGTGACCTGTTCATCTCGAGCGGCCGATCATCCGACTCAACTCTTCGCGCCAGCCACCTCTTTCGGGATCTTTGAGTTCGCTTTCGATCGCGTGTTGATATAACTCAACATAAATCTCAGCAAGTCGAGCCATCGAGAACTCTGCTGCTCGGCTCAACCCTGCTTGCGACTGTTGACTTGCTAGTTGCTTGTCTTCGAGCACACGTCTCAACCCTGAACTCAGCGCTTGAACATCGCCAGGTGTGACCAAATATGCCTCGTCGCCTCCCTTCGCAACGTTGCGGTATCCCGGCAGGTCACTTGCTACGACCGGGGTGCCTGCCGCCATTCCTTCGAGAAGCACAATTCCGAAGCTCTCGCCTCGGAGCGAAGGCACGCAAAAGACATCGGCCCCCTTCAATCTCGATATTTTCTCTTCATCGCTTACCGCTCCCAGCCACTTCACGCGCTCATCGGAGCCATACCGTGAACGTAGTTCTTCGGTTTGTGGGCCGTCGGACATAACCCACAGCGTTACTTTCTCTGGCATTGACACGACCGCTTGAAGGAGCACCTCTAATCCTTTACGCGGTTCGTGTCGGCCTAAATATGCGATCGTCGGACCTGAGGTGCGTTTCGCTGGCGAGTTGTGGAAACTTTCGATTTCGATGCCGTTGAAGACCACTTCGTAGTCACCTCCGAGGGCATCACGCGCCATATCGCTCGCTTCTTTGGAGACCGCTACTCGAACGTTCATTCGACTGGCAAGCCAGTGGACACCCGGCGTGAGATAGGCCTTGCTGCCTCCAGCAGCGTGCCAGGTCCCTACGATCGGTGCGTTTCGGAGAAAGAGTGCCGTTTGGCAAGGTCCGGGACAGATCGGTTCGTGGAGATGTATGACATCGAATTCTTCGTCGCGTAAAGCACGAATCGTCCGAAGAGTGCAGGCTAGATCGGGAGCTATCGGTGCGACAGATCCGTTAGCAAACGTTGGGATACTTGCACCTAAAGGAGTCACTCCGGTTTCAGGAGGAGCTCCGTCACACGGACCCAAAATTCGCACACGATGCCCAAGGCGACCCAGAGCTCTACCTAATCCGAGAACTTGAGTCTGGACGCCTCCCGGACTGGTGAGACTGTAGGGCGAGACAATTCCGATCCTCACGGGCACCAAAGCTAGGTGATGGAGGTGAAAAGACCCACCAGAAGTTGAGTGACTTTCATAGCTCTCGAGAGAAATCGCTCGGCCAATTAGGTTGGAAGAGATGCCATTGTTCGGGCGCCCGTTGGATAAGAAGCCCTAGTTCGTCGGCTAAGTGAGCTGTCACTCGCTTGACGTCTTCTTTGATTGTGGCTTGACGATTCGTGTCGAGGGGCGGCCGAACAACTCCAATATGTTGACCTCGAGGCTGGAAATAGACCGCCGTTGGCAGAACTGCGGCTCCGGTACGAAGAGCTAGGAGTGCCGGCCCACCCGGGAGAGTGGTGCGTTCTCCCATGAAGTCGACTTCGATGCCGCTTCCAGAAATATCGCGATCACAGAGGAGACAAACAATCTCGTTTCGTTTCAAGGCGGATGCGATTTCAGCTCCTACTGAAGGGCCAATAGGAACAACTTTCATTCCCAGTTTTGAACGAAAGCCAGCGAACCACTCAAACAATTGCGGAGGTTCAATCGGCTCGACGACGACAGTGATCGGGAGTTTGTTAACCGTCGCCATCCAAAATCCGGCCCATTCCCAGCCCCCTAAGTGCGGAAGGGCAAGGATGGCGCCCTTGCCGCGCTGCAATGCCTGTTCGACGTATTGGTAATCGGGAACTTCTATACCTTGTGAGAGCCGCGACTTCTTAGTAGCGGGCAGGCGGAACGATTCAATCCAGTAACGGCAATATGAACCAAATGCGTTTCTTGCCGCACGTTTGACTTCGTCGGTAGTCGCGCTGCTACCCATCGCTCGCCGCATATGACGCTCGACCATCCGCCGCTTTTGGGGAAGGGCCCTGCTGAGGGGAAGCGCAACCACCTTCGGCACTGCCGCGGCTAATGGCCCAGGTAGAGCCCGTGCGGCGGTAGCTCCAACTCGGTATAGCGTCGTGACACCTCGGCCCGACAAGATCAGTCCTGACGGTTGGAAGAGTGAATATCGCGACTGGCTTGGCGCCACACCTTAAAGAACCTCTGCACCGCTGTCGCTGAGGTCAGGGCAAGCATGACCCATAACACTGGAACGAGAATGGTTTTGAAACACAGCCCAAACCCGAGAACGACCATTCTCTCAGCGCGTTCCATCAAGCCGCCTTTGGCTTGGTATCCCAACAATTCTGCTTTTGCTCTCTCGTAGCTGATCAACGAGGAAACCGCTAGAACAGCCATCGGAAGGAGCACTATCTTCCCACCGTTACTTTCAGCCAGATGCCACCCAATGCCGCACAACAACAAGCCATCGGTCACACGATCTGCTGTGGAGTCGAAGAAAGCTCCTCGTTTTGAGGAAGTGCCGGCCGCTGAGGCGACTGCGCCATCTAAAAGATCTGGGATAGCCGTCAGAATTAGAAATGTGAGGCCCAAACGCAGTTGACCTTGACCGATAAACACGCAAGCTGCAACTGACATCAATAGTCCAATGCAGGTAAGGAAATCGGCACTTATGCCAAGCCGAGACAGTCCTCGCCCAAGGGGGCCGACTACTCGATCAACCGCATTGCGAAAGCTTCCGTCAAACATCAGCTACGACTTTCTGAGTCGTCCTCGGATTCCGCTGTTCGGATCCAATCTTCTGGGTTGTCCTCTACGTATGCGTCGACGATGGTTCCATCGATGGCGTCAACCAAGACGAGTCCCCTGCTGATCGGCGGGTCCTCCGCTGAGAACACAAGCATCTTCCACGTAGGACGGCTCATTAAGCCCCGCCAACCTAATTGCGCACTGGCATGGCCAACAGGGAAACCAACCGCCTGGTTAGCCGACACCAGCGCTGCGTTTTCGTCAAGACTGAATCCGCGCCCTGCTGCGAGGCTGTACAAACCGAAAAGACCAAGTCCGCCGCATCCAATCAACAGCCCGGTGTTCACAAGCACGGGTTCGCCAGGCACCAAAACTGACCAGGTTCCTACCACGATTGCGGTCGCCAGATATAGAGCGCCCGTTAGTCGCCGGCGTTTGTTATCGGGGAACTTGTAAGCGCCAACGAACCCGCGGTCGAGATCTTCGGGGAGTTCATCACGCACTTCGCGGTTGTCCACATGTTTCACGCTACCTGTCGCCAGTCACTATTTAGTAAGCGGTCAAACGAAAGCAGAGCGGAGGCGTTCAAGTGTTGAGTCTAGAGATTCAGGCAAAACCCGAACGCCGCCAACGGTAGTCATGAAGTTCGTGTCACCATCCCAGCGAGGTACCACGTGTACATGGAGATGGTCAGGTATCCCAGCGCCGGCTCCCTTGCCCAGGTTGGCTCCCATGTTCACTCCGTCGGGAGTGTAGGCATTTTCGATCGCTGTGATAGCTCTCATCACCAGGTCAAACACCTCTAGCCGCGCGTCCGCTTTAAGGTCATCGAAGGTAGCGACGTGATCATAGGGAAGGACCATGACATGCCCTGTGTTGTAGGGGTAGGCGTTTAAGATGACCGCCGCGGTCTCTCCGGCGTGAACTAACTGTTCTGGGTGGGTCGCACGTAGGTCTAGCACTGAGCAGAGAACACATTTGCCCTGTGCCGCTCGCGAAATTTCGCCTGTCTCACCACTCACGTAGTCCTGACGCCAACTCGCCCAGATGCGATCGAGACCATCCATCAGAAGACTCTCGCCGGGGAAGAAGTCATTCCAGGCCTACGAGTTTCAGAGCGACTCTCGTCCTGTATCGAGTATTGAGTTGAAGAAGAACAGCTGTGAAGGCTTCGATGGCAGTGGCATTCGACAAGTTGCCGCAATCCAAAGCTCTGGCACCAGGGATCTTGCCCACGATTTCTGCTACGAGGTCCGTGGCTTCCTGATCATCGCTACAAATAAGGATGTCGCTATCTAGCGGTTGTTCTAGATCGCCTAATTCTTGCGCTGGAACGTGCTGTAATGCCGCTGCGACTTTCGAATCAGGCAACGATGACTGGACGGATGCCGCAACCGAGCCTCGGGGAGGGATAAGGGGAACGAACTCGTCATCAACGCGCGCTAGAGCGTTGGACATCGTCACAACTACTTTGCCTCGAACATGATCCTCCACACTTCGAGCAGTGATCGCCGCTGCGTCCCAAGGGGTAGCGATCACCACGAATTCGCATCGGGCGGCACCAACGTTGTCTGATGGTGAAACAGCTAATTCGCGTTCAGGCCACCGTTCGATAAGCGCATCCACGACTTCCATAGAGCGATACTTTGAACGCGAACCCAGTACTACTTCGTATCCAATATCAGCTAGACGTGCTGCCAATGCTGAGCCAGCTGGTCCAGTTCCGCCAACGATCCCGATCTGCATGAAGTGCCACGGTACTGTCCGAGGGAGAGATACGGTGACTTCATTACGCGAGTTGCGACAATGGCTCCGACCCACGGCGCCGAATGCACCAAACGGAGGACAACCCTTATGGGTCTGATGGACGGCAAGAAGCTGCTGATCACTGGGGTATTGACGGATGCTTCATTAGCGTTCGAGGTCGCGAAATTGGCCCAATTGGAGGGCGCCGAAGTTGTACTCACCGGCGCTGGTCGGGGTATGAGCCTTACTGAGAGGACTGCCCGCAAGTTGCCCGAACCGTGCGATGTCTTACCTCTGGACGTAACTGAACCTCAACAAATCGAGGCCGTTTCCCTCGATCTTCAGGACCGCTGGGGGCGCTTAGATGGGGTGTTACACGCCATAGGTTTCGCTCCCGAATCGTGCCTGGGCGGCAATTTTCTCAACGCAGATTGGGAGGATGTCAGTGTTGCGTTACATATCTCTGCCTACAGTCTCAAGGCACTTGCTGGAGGCCTCCGACCACTGCTAACAGAAGCCAAGGGCAGTGTCGTCGGCCTGACTTTCGATGCGTCTGTCGCCTGGCCTGTTTACGACTGGATGGGGGTGGCGAAGGCTGCGTTTGAGTCAACCGCTCGTTATCTCGCGAAGTCGTTGGGCCCTGAAGGTATAAGAGTGAACCTTGTATCAGCTGGGCCAATTCGGACGCTGGCAGCTAAGTCCATTCCCGGATTTAGTGACTTTGAAGACGCATGGCAAGAACGAGCACCGATGGGCTGGGATGTCCACGACCAAAATTCGGTCGCTCGAACGACGCTCGCGATGATGTCAGATTGGTTTCCAATGACGACTGGCGAAATTGTCCACGTCGACGGCGGGTATCACGCTGTGGGTGCCTGAAGACGGACCAGATCACGAATCATGTTCCTAAGCCTCTTCGATTAGCCCGCCTACAAGCCCTCGCATCACATCGTCCAGGGTTAGTACTCCGTGGTTGGTTCCTTCGGAGGTAACGAGCGCCAGATGGATCTGCGATCGTCGCATGAGTTGCAACACATCGGGCAACGTAGCGTCCGGGTCGACTCGCAACATCGGCCTAATGAGCTCTGAGTTCAATAGATGATTAGGTCCTTCCAGAGCCAACAGATCTTTGCTGTGCACAAAGCCGCGAACATCATGAATATCGCGGCCATGCACAACTAGCCGTGTGTGTCCCGTCGCCACAATTCGACTTTCAACTTCAGATATCGGGCAGTTCACAGCGACGGAGTGCACCTGATTCATGTCGGCCATTACTGCGGTCGCAAGCGTTTCGCTAAATGCCAGTGCACTTTCGATCAATGCATATTCCTCATGGTCAATGAGTCCCTGGTCATGAGATTCATCAATCATTAACGACAGCTCAGCACTGGTTGCGGCCTCATCAAGCTCAGATGCTGGCTCGACACGCACCAAGCGAAGAATCCCATTCGAGAACCACAACAGAGAGGCGATAATAGGACGCGCTATCAACAGATAGGCCGCCATCGGTCGAGCCAAGAACAGCAATGTTCGCTCTGGACCGGTGATGGCCAGGTTCTTAGGAACCATTTCACCTATAACCATGTGCACTATCACGACAAGGCCTAACGCAAAGGCGAAGCTGATTGAATGCAAGAGCGTCTCGCTGATCTCGACGAACTGAGACACAAGACTTTCGACTACCGAGGCTACGGCTGGTTCAGCCAATCGACCAATTATCAGCGAACAGACGGTGATCCCTAATTGTGCACCGCCTAATGTCGTTAGGACATCGCTCTGGAGGCGCTGTGCTGTTAGCGCTGAACGGCTGCCTTCGCGAGCTGCTGAGTCGACAGCGGACCGCATGGCACCAATTAGGCCGAACTCCAAAGCAACGAACGCACCGTTCAACACCACCAAGAGTGATCCGGCTGCGATAGCCAAAAGCGTCATTAGGTTGTCTCGCTCTTCGGGGCGTGACTGCGCGAACCATCGGTACTTTCAACGGCAATCTCGGCGAGTCTTAGATTGTCCTTTCGCACCACCTCAAAAACCCAACCGTTCCATTCGATGCTTTCCCCGGTTTCAGGAATCGCGCCAAACTGCTGCAAAACAAACCCGGCTAGAGTTTCGAACGGTCCGTGAGGCAAACGTAAACCCAGAAGCTCTTCCACTTCGTCTTTTGAAGTCGTTCCTCCCACAACCACTCGGCCGTCTGAGGCACTTGCTGTAACCGAAGCGGGTTCGTCGTACTCGTCCGCTATGTCGCCAACCAGCTCCTCCAAAATATCTTCTCGGGTGATGAGTCCAGCGGTACCTCCGTGTTCATCGACTACCACCGCGAGCCTGCTACGCGCGACTTCTAGATCAACCAGTACTCCATCAAGCTCTCGGTGCTCGGGAACAACAACAACCGGTCGTAGAATTTCTGACAGCGGCGCATTTTCTCGACCTGGGGCCGGGACGGTAAAAACGTCTCTCACCTCGACGATGCCAACAATGTCGTCGATGTCGTCACCAACGACAGGGAATCGCGAGTAGCCACTTTCATTGCACGCTTTGACGAGGTCAAAGATTTTCGCGGAGCGTTCCACGACAACCATCGAGGTTCGCGGGGTCAGGGCATCTGCGGCGTCTTTCCCGGACAAACGCAGCGTGCGCGAAATGAGAATCGCCTCGTCTTCGCCCAGAGTTCGAGCGCTTGACACTCGGACCAGGTGCTCTAGATCTTCAAGCGATCGAAGTGAACGTAGCTCTTCAACCGGTTCGATACCTCCAGCACGTAGAAGTAAATTTGCCAGTCCATTAAAAGCCAAAGTCACCGGCGCTGCTAGGAAGCCGTAGATACGAAGAATGGGGGCGAGCCAGAGACCTGTGCTCAGAGGTCTCGATATAGCAAGATTTTTGGGAGCGAGTTCGCCAAAGACCATCTGAATTAGCGCAGCGATTCCAATGGCGGTCGCTGCTCGTGCGGGGCCCGATATCAGACCTACGCCCGGCACATAGTCGAGTAAAGGACCAATGGTGTCTTCAGCAAGTACACCCAAAAGCAAAGAGGTGACGGTAATGCCTAACTGGGCTCCTCCGAGGTGGAAACTCAGTCGCCCGAGTAGCCGCCTCACGAGGCGCGCTCGTCGGTGCCCTCCGTTAGCCATTAGGTCAACGCGTTCGACGTCAACCGCGACGAGAGAGAACTCGCCAGCAACAAAAATTCCGTTGAGAGCGACGAGAACTAGCACTGCAGCTACACCCAAAGTCGGGCCGATGACCAACACCTCCGCAAATCAATCTCTATCCGCGCTTGGTTAGCGCCAAGGTACCCTCAGCGGAATGCATATGGACGACGCCACCTTCGAACCGGTGCGCGACTGGTCCGCTTATCCTCCCGTAAACGTTGCAATAACCGCCGACACATCCCAGGGCTGGCTAAAACGCATCAGCCCGATCGTCGTAACCCACCGTCGCAGAATTTTTTGGTCAGTACTTGCTGCCCTAGTGGCGATGATCGCCCAAATTCTCGTTCCTCGGGTAATCGGACTCGCGATCGACGGTGCACTCATCGACAAAAGTCGGAACCTTTGGGTCTTCGTGTTGGCCTTGTTGGTTCTGGGAGTAGCTCGAGCAGGCGCGACCTTTGGGTACAGGTACGGCCTTTACGGAATGGCTTTCAAGGTTGAGTACCAACTGCGGACCATGCTTTTCCAACACCTTGGACGATTGTCTTTTGCCTTCTATGACCGAGTCCAAAGCGGTCAAATAATTAGTCGAGCTAACTCCGACATTCGATCAGTTCAAATGTTTATGGCCTTTGCCCCGATCATGGCGGTGCAATTTTTAAGTTTCGTTGTTGCGATCGGCCTAATGGCTGCCATCAGCGTCTCATTGACGGCAATCACAATGATCGCTCTACCTGGAGTCTTCGCTATTGGGCAACGGCTACGAACGATTATGTTCCCGCTTTCGTGGGTCGTTCAGTCACGACAAGCCGAGATAGCAACCGTGGTTGATGAATCAGTGAACGGGGTCCGAGTAGTCAAAGCATTCGCGGCAGAGCGCCAACAAATTGAGGCTCTCGCGCGTGGGGCGGAACGCCTTCGATGGGCGAACCTTGTTCAACACAGAACCCGAGCCTCCCACACACCGTTCATAGAGAATTTCCCGAGACTGGCGTTGGCGGCGGTGCTGCTGATCGGGGGGCTGCAAACCATCGACGGCTCCCTTAGCGTCGGCGATTTGGTGTCCTTCAACTTGTACATCCTTCTTCTGCAGGCACCATTCCGATTTATCGGAATGCTTCTAATTCTGGGTCAAAGAGCTAAAGCATCAGCGGAACGCATCTTCGAAGTACTCGACGAGCCTCTGGCTGTCGACGACAAACCTGGAGCGGTTGATTTTGTCCCATCAGGCGGGAACATTTCTTTTTCCAGGGTCACCTTTGGTTACGGAACTGAAACCGTGGGTGGAGCTCAGGGCGTTGAGCAGCCACCGAAGGTTCTCGACGATTTCGAGCTTGAAATTCCCGCTGGCCAAAGCATCGCCATCGTCGGGCGAACTGGATCTGGAAAATCGACAATCGCTCGGCTATTGATGCGCTTCTACAACATTCAACAGGGCTCAATTTCGCTGGATGGACAAAACATTTCCTCTGTTACTCAAGCAAGTCTCCGCAGTGCCGTTGCACTGGTGCCTGACGAACCTTTTCTGTTCTCTACGAGCGTCCACGAGAACATTGCCTATGGACGGCCCGGCTCCACAAGAGAATCAGTGGAAGCAGCGGCACGCGCAGCCCAAGCACACGATTTCATAGTCGGATTAGAGAACGGATACGACACAATTATCGGTGAACGGGGCTACGACCTCTCGGGCGGACAACGGCAGCGGATTTCGCTTGCCCGTCTTTTCCTTCAGGACCCGACGGTCGTAATTTTAGATGACTCGACAAGCTCCATAGACGTCGAGATCGAGGAACGGATCCACGGATCCCTCAACACGTTACTGAGGGAGCGCACCACGGTCGTCATCGCACATCGCCTGTCCACCATCACTTTGGCCGAACGAGTTGTTCTGGTCGAAGACGGTCGCGTCGTTGCTGATGGTTCTCATCAGCACTTACTAGACACCGAACCTCGTTACGCAGAGACACTCGCTGCAACGGTCGCCGATGATGAGGGCGAAACATGGTGATGATGGGACCGCCGGGTGGCGGGGCTTTTGGAGGTCCAAGCGCAACACAATCAAGCGCGAGCGCCGGCTTGCCATTCGCCGGAGTTCCTTCAGAAATGCAAGGTGGGGCCGAACGAATTCTGCGAGGGGAACCCGAACATTCTGATCCCGTTTTCTCATTCGAACGTTTTGTTAGCGATCACACAAGACTCAATCTTCGAGCACTGTTCGAGAAACGGCGCGCAGTTGCTCTTTGGGGCTTGGTTCTTCTTGCCATCGAAACCGTTACCGCTCTTCTAGGTCCCGTATTGACTCAGCAAGGCATCGATAACGGAGTCATGCAACGTGATCGAGATGCGCTGTACTCGACAGTTGCGCTGTTCGGATTGATCATCCTTGTGAACGCCGTCACCAGTTTTTACCGTCAGCGTTGGAACGGTCGAATTGGCGAAGACATCATGTATGACGTTCGCATACGGCTATTCAGTCACTACCAACGGATGGGCCTCGATTGGTACACCTCAGAAAAGTCGGGAGTGCTGCTCAGCAGAATGACCTCCGATGTCGAGGCTCTAACGCTGCTGGTCAACGAAGGCTTTGTGAACCTCGTCATTCAGGCCCTCACTATTTCGGTGGTCACGGTCGTTCTCTTTTGCTACAACCCACTTTTGGCGATTCTCCTCCTAGCTCTTGTGCTACCTCCGCTGATGGCTATGACACTGTGGTTCCGAGCCGTCAGCGAACGTGGGTATCTCGAGGTGCGCGACCGGATCGCTTCCGTCTTAGCTGATCTTTCAGAGAACCTGGCGGGAGTTCGCGTCATCGCCGCGCTAAACCGACGTCGCCAAAATGCGGAGCTTCACAGGAACGTCGTCGGTGCCTACCTGGACGCCAACTTGTACACCGCACGAGCGGGAGCCATCTATGGTCCTGCAACCGAAGGCATAGGCATAGCAGCCCAAGCGATCGTGTTGCTGACGGGTGGTTGGATGGTGGTAGATGGCTCGCTACAAGTGGGCGAACTAACCGCTTTCGTTCTCTTTGTGAACACTTTTTTCGCGCCAATTCAGCAGATGGTGCAGTTATACAATACGTATCAGCAAGGACAGTCCGGACTGCAGAAAATTGGAGACATTCTCCAGACCGAACCAGCGATCACTCAAGCACCTGATGCTCCTTCGCTCCCACCGATAGAAGGCCATATCGAACTTAAGTCTGTGACTTTCGCCTACAGCGAAGGGAGCGATGTTTTGCGCGACGTGGATTTGTCGATTGAGCCTGGAGAAACTTTTGCCTTGGTAGGCGCGACCGGAGCGGGCAAAAGCACGATCGCGAAACTCATTACGCGTTTCTACGACCCCACTTCAGGTTCAGTGACCATTGACGGCCACGATCTTCGAGAAGTAGATATCGACTCGTTGCGAGTGCAACTTGGTGTCGTCCCCCAAGAACCATTTCTTTTTCACGGGACGATTCGTGACAACATCGCGTTCGCTCGCCCCGACGCGACAATCGAAGAAATTAACGAAGCAATCCGCCGTGTTGGGCTCAATGAGGTGGTCGAACAACTAGCTGATGGCATCGACACCCTGGTACATGAACGGGGCGTGTCTTTATCGGCGGGGGAACGACAATTACTCGCATTAGCCAGAGCTTTCGTAGCACGACCGCGTGTAATTGTTCTCGACGAAGCAACATCGAGTTTAGATCTGCGTTCCGAGGCACAAATAGAACGTGCTTTAGCGCTCTTACTTGAGGGCCGCACAGCAGTTCTGATCGCTCACCGTCTAGCAACGGCGATGAAAGCCGATCGAGTCGCTGTGGTCGATGACGGCAGAATCATCGAGTTGGGAACACATGAAGAGTTAGTCGAGCTCGGAGGTCGTTACTCAGAGATGTTTCGCACTTGGGCATCCCACGTTGAGAGCGATCCATCAACCGAATCATCTCCACTTTCGGATTAGCCGACTCAATCTGGCAAGCTGACATCGTGACCGCCGCCCCCTCCACCGTCGTGTTACGAGACGTTTCGGTGAAATACGAAGGCATAACAGTTTTAGGGCCGTTAGACCTCGAGATTTTGCCTTCGGAACGGTGGGTCGTCCTCGGACCAAACGGCAGCGGCAAAACCAGTCTCATAAGAGTCTTATCGCTTTATCGCTACCCCACTACAGGCACTGTCGAGGTTCTGGGAGAGACGTGGGGCGCTACCGATGTGCGGACACTCCGTCAACGCATAGGTCTGGCTTCGTCGTCACTTAGAGATCAGTTCAGGCCAGACATTCAGGGAGTTGACATCGTCATGACTGCTCGACACGCTGCGCTTGAAACCTGGTGGCATGACTACTCGGACGAGGATCATGCTGCAGCAATGGAATGTCTGAGTCGAGTCGACGCAGGAGCACTCGCTACCCGTCAATTTCGCACAATGTCCTCGGGAGAGCAGCAACGAGTGCAGTTAGCGCGAACTCTCATGGGTAACCCGGGCTTACTGTTGCTGGATGAACCGACGGCTGGGCTTGATTTAGCTGGGAGAGAACAACTCGTCAATAGTTTGGCGGTCGTCGCTGCAGACCCTGATACCCCAGCAACGGTGCTGGTCACTCACCACACTGACGAGATTCCGCCCGGATTTACTCACGGCTTGTTACTCAAAGATGGCGCAGTTATGGCGTGCGGACCTCTCGATCAAGTCTTGACGGCCGAGTCGCTTTCGAAGTGTTTTGGACTGAATCTTCGTTTAGAGAACCGAGATGGCCGTTGGCTGTCATGGGCTACTAACTGACTCCAGTCATGTCGTTTGAACGTAAGCCGCAGTCGTTAGTTTTTGGTGAGGTAGCGGAGGTTTATCACCGTTACCGGCCGGGGTATCCTGACGAACTTTTCGAATGGATCTTGACGACCTGTCAGACCTTAACTACCGATCTCATTGTTGATGTCGGGTGTGGCACGGGAAAAGCGTCGGCGCCGCTCATCGCACGGGGCTATGAGATCCTAGGTTTGGAGCCGGATCCGGCTATGGCTTCGATAGCACTACGAGAGTTGCAAGAATCTGGTTTGTTTTCTATTGAAGAAGCCACGCTGGATGGTTGGCCGGGCACGCCGAGGAAAGCGGGTCTGGTGATAGCCGGACAAGCGTGGCATTGGACAAATCCAGCCACCCGTTTTCAGCGTGTGGGGTCGATGCTTCGTTCGAACGGCTGGTTGTGCGTTTTCTGGAACCGGCCTGAACAAAGAGAGCTACCGTTCGACGCGGCTACTGATTTGATCTACGCCGAGCTGGCACCAGAGTTCACAACCAAGCCATACCCGGTTCGATTGCCGGGGTCGAAAGCAGCAATCAGTGCCGAGACTCCCACAGAAGAAATCGACCTCAGTGGCCTATTCGGACCGGTGGAGGAATTTCAGATGACCTGGGAGCTTGACGTAAGTACCAATGACCACATACAAAATCTGCGGACTCAATCCGACCACCGGATGCTTAAACCATCGGTGTTAGACGATCTTTTGATGCAAGTCGCCAAACAAATCGATTTAGTTGGTGGTAGCTATCGGCAGCCTTTCACCACACATGCGTACGCGGCGAAGCTGTCCATCTGAGAAAATCTGAATATGACTACCCGCGAAGACCACATTCGTTCTTATTTTGAGGCATGCACTTCAGGTTCAGGAGAAGCCGTCGCTGAGCATTTCACTGAGAACGCTGTCATCTACGACACGAATCATTCACCGGTAACAACCGCCACTTCTATCGGAACCTTTTGGAATCAGATACGGGCTAAATGGACCGGTGCTAGGTGGATCGTGGAACGAGTAGTAGAAAGCGGCGATTCAGCGGCGATTGAATGGACGATGGAAGGTGAGCATCTTGGCAAACATTTTTCAGTGCGGGGAAGCGAGCACTACAGCTTCCGCGAAAATCTCATCGACGAGATCCGTCAGTACTGGATCTTTGACCCAGAGAACCCTGGTAGTGGCCTCATTGACTACCCCTACGATCAGCCCAATCGCATAGGTTCC
>TARA_B110000014_G_scaffold250401_1_pt1 | contig 42874 bp, 42 predicted proteins | sample TARA_B110000014 | Tara Oceans TARA_B110000014 (sample SAMEA4396468) | marine metagenome | biome: Westerlies Biome; feature: [MES] marine water layer (ENVO:01000295) within the mesopelagic zone...; material: water (ENVO:00002006), including particulate matter (ENVO:01000060) such... | reverse complement strand
AGCATCATACTGAGCGGGGGTTGTTGGCCAGAAGTAGGCAAGGCTGGAGCATGCATGGCTAAATAGCCGTGAGTTCGTTCTATATGTTCAGCAATAACGATGGATGCGACGTTTTCGCGAAAGTCGTAGCCAGTGATTTCCATCAGACGCCGATTAGGGCTTTGCCAGGCCGCATTTGTTGGGCCGAGGGACGCTGACACAACTACGCTCTGGGCACCTGGAAGAAAATCCTCCGGCCTGTGACCTACCGGGACATACTCGTTAAACGCATCTGCGGCAGCGACACCGACGAGCGTTGCGCCCGCTGTTATCCCAACTTGTTTAATGGCGTTTGTTACGACCTCTAGGTCGCTGGGATCAGTCGCTTCGACTTCACCCTCAACTGTCGTCATAAGTCCCCTAGTGTTGGGCTCCCCAAGAGCACCTTGATGTAACGATATTTTAATGCAAATGTGCGGCGAGCGGGTAGCTGAGACGCTTTGCCGAAACTGATCTGTGAGACGCCTAGTGGCAAGTGCTCAGATTGGGCGTTAGTTCGTTCTTCCATAGAAGGTTTTAAGTGCCGACCTCGATAGCCCGACACCAGGCTCGTCGTTGTAGGCAAACACTGCCAGGACACGGGTGACTGATCCTTCCGTCGGGGTCACGCGATGCAAGGCATTTCGGCCTCTAAACAGCACTAGGTCACCCGGATCAAAGTTGAGTTGGGAGATATTTTCGGCACCGTTAAGAACAGCGTCGACTCGGTCGAAAGCCATTTCTCCTGTATCTGAGTCACGGACTTCTGGTACGTACTCAAAAATTCCGCCGCTTTTAGGCTGTTGAAGCAAGGTAGTCACCGCGAATGACGAGTTGTCGAAATGCCATCCAAGTTCGCGTCCTCGAGGCGCGTAGTGAACGTTGATAGATGAAAAACTATCTGCGTAGGGATACACCGCTTCCACAGCAAGCACAGCGCAGAGGAATGTTCGAAATCGATCATCTTCATACACATCGCGTAAGGGAGAGTCCACAGATATTTGATCATCAGCGATAAGGCCCTTGCTGCTCACGAGCTGGCGATTAAACGCATGATCATCGGAAAATTGTGAGTCTTGGGGTGTGAGATAGACGTTATGCGTCGAGTTCGCATAGAAAGCTTCCCCTTGTCGAGCCACAGATTCAGCAACGACACGACTTATGAAATCGGAACTGAAAAACCCTCGGAGAACTAAAGCGCCAGAGTTATTGAACTCCGCCATTGCCTGATTTCTATAGTCCAGGTCGCTGATCGGGTGTCGTTTCCAGTTAATCCAGGCATCAGCCAGTGGTCCGGAAATCATCGACCCTCGAAGCTACTGCCAAACGGTAACGATCGTTGACCGCGTTAATTCGAGTCACCATCAGGGCAACGGTCGAGGCCTTCGAAACGATCCGCCAACATGTTGTAGAAGCGATGCAAAGGTCTCTCATAACGCGGAGATAGACGCCCACCGCCAAATCGACCCCGGTCAATTCCCCTTTGGGCTTTCTGACAGATCTCAATGTCCTGATCGTTCACTAAAACCCAAAAGTCGATCAATCGATCTAGATCTAGGGGGCTCGGATCGTGAGGGGTTGACCAACTTATGTGTTCGCGACTCCTGCCTACTCCGAGAGGCTCAAGCAGAAATGTGCATGTGTGATTTGGTAGAACCGTCAGCATTACGTTGGGGAATAGGGCAATGTGACGGCCGCTCTCGGCATCAGAGGCTGACAGTCCAGTCGCGTTGGGTAATGTGGTCCATTCACCGTTTTCACCCGCCGAAACCGGGGTTGTAGTTTGGCCGCAGTATCGGCCCGGTCCCTGAAATCGATAATGGTCGTCGACCCGGCTGACCTTAGCCAGCTCAGGATGCACCCACGCTAGGTGGTAGTACTCCTGAAAATTTTCTGTAAGCAGTTTCCAATCTGCGTTTACCGTGTACGCGGCGGTTTTACGAACTGCGTATCGTTCAAGTGCATAGCCGGCAAGTCGCTCTTCTAGGTCCCCAAACCAACTCGTGAGATCAGGGACGTCAGAGTTCAGGCTGACCCAAACGACGTTTACGAACTCGCCAACACACACCGAACGAAGACCAAAATCATCGAATTCGAAGTTCTCCACCAGCTCTTTCTCGAAAAGTGGGGTGGCGATAAGACTGCCCTCGAGATCAAACGCCCAACGGTGATACGGGCATCGTAAAACGGTTCCGATCTCTCCGTCCTGCTCGACGAGTTCAGTCCCTCTATGTGAGCAGGAATTGAAGTAGGCGCGAAGTTCACCTTCGTCGTTGCGTGTAATGATGATCGAGGTGCCGGCGATTTCGCGAACAAGAACGCGCCCTAGTGGAACCTCGTCGGCCATAGCCACACCGCACCAACCCTTACCGAAGATCGCAGCTCGTTCTTGCGCGTGGTAATCGGGGTCCGTGTACGCCTCTGGAGGCAACGTGGTCGAATTGGCCACATCTTCGCGAATGTTTGCCCAGGCCTCCGGCCGGCTCCAGTCTTTCACCGAAGACAAATCTTAGGTCTCTGACTGCGTTCGTGTTACCAGTTGGGGCTGAATCGACAAGCATCGGAGCAAACGGCCGTCACGTTTAACTGTGATGACAATGCCGTTCCACTTGCAATCAAGAAGAGTTCAGCCACTAGCGATGTCGTTGGCTTGCTACCGTCTGGCCATGAGTGAAATACGAGTAGAGGAAATTCACATTCACCCAGTGAAGTCCTGCCGTCGCATCGAGGTGAACGAAATCGAAATCTTGGCGACTGGGTTAGCTCACGATCGTGAGTGGCAGGTAGTTGATGCCGAGGGCGCCTGCGTGACTCAGCGCAAATACCCATCCCTGGCAACAATTGAGACCGCTTTGGATGGTGACAGCGTCATTTTGTCGGCATCAGGGCGCGATTCAACGACCTTGAGTCGGGATGGAGCGTTACCAGTAACGGTGCAACCGCTGGTAGGAAGGCGACCCGTCAATGGCGTCGATGCGGGGGACGAAGCTGCGGCATGGATCTCAGATTTTCTCGGCGATCAATTCCGTTTCGCTGCTGTTACCGATGATTCAAACCACCACGCGCCTTCTTCAATTGACCTATTTGAGCAACCACTGACCTTCGTTGACCTTGCGCCTGTCCTTCTAGCCAACACTGCATCGCTTCGTTGGCTGCAGGATCGAGCGGTCGAACCGTTCGGCATGGACCGGTTCCGTGCCAATGTAATTGTTGATGCAGGTGAGCCATGGGTCGAAGACACCTGGCGTGATATGAGCATCGGCTCAGCCACCATGACCGCTGAACTTCCGTGGCCGCGTTGCGCTATTCCTCAGATCGACCAAGACTCCGGCGAGCGGCAGCGCGAACCTGCTGTGGCGCTTCGCGCTTATCGCTGGTGTAAGGAAGCACCAACCCTTGAGGGAAACGTGCGTTCAATGATGGAAGGTAACGGCGTGTTCGGTATGGGCTGTCGGATTGGTCCCGTCGGCGCGAGTCTTACGGTGGGCGACGTCGTGACCGTGCAATCGCGGCAAGAGCCAATAGTGGAACCCCCAACCTGACAATCGGGGCGAGCAAAACCGATCAGGGCCTTTCGAATGGTCGTCTAGGAACTAAGAGTCCGCGCCCTGGGGTACCTTCCACCGATGATCCTTCAGCAACAACTTCTCCCCTGCTGATGGTGAATTTGGGCCAACCTGTAATTTCCCACCCGTCGTATGGGGAGTAACCCGAAGCTGAATGCATGTTGGACCCGTCGATGACCCGTGTCTCGGTGGGGTCCAAAACGACCACATCTGCGTCGGAGCCGGGTGCTATGCACCCTTTTTGTGGGTACATGCCAAACAGCTTGGCTGGGTTGCTGCTAGTCACTTCCACGAATCTGGCTAGCGAAATCCGATTGCGCGCCACGCCCAAAGACCAGAGCATCGGCATGCTGGTTTCGAGTTCAGCCATACCCTGACGCAATTCTGAGGGACCTAGGTTCGGATCGAGCTTTTGCTCCAAGGTCCATGGGGCGTGATCAGTAGCGACCGTGCTTACCGTCCCGTCGGCAACTCCTGCCCACAAAGCATCCCGGTCTTGTTCTTCTCTCAGTGGTGGTGCGCCTGCGTATTTCGCGCCGTCAGGCTCATCGAAACGAGACCGTTCAAGGTGGAGATAAATCGGTCGTGTTTCAACATAGAGGGGAAGTCCCCGTGCCCGGGCGCCTCGGCAGGTATCGAGCGCTGCTTGGCTTGATAGGTGAACGATGTAGGTGGCTGCGCCACTGATTTCACAAAATCCGACCGCCCGTTCAGTTGCGATTCGTTCCGCGACAACTGGCCGCGTCTCGGGATAATGCCGATGTTCCGTTAGGCCCGCTTCGCGCACTAATTCACCGCAACAACCCATGAGAGCCGCGTCCTCGCAATGTAAGAGCACTACTGATCCCACTGCTGCAGCTACGCGCATCGCCCTAAGGAATTCTTCAACGTTGCGATCGAAACGTTTAAAAGAGAGAAAAATTTTGATGCTGGGATGCCCGGATTCTGCTAACTCGGGAATCTGAGCCATTGCCGTTTCGTCAGGGTCCAACAGAACGGGGTGTTGGAAAAAGTCCGCTAAGGAGTTGGCTTGTGCGTCGTCAATATCACGGCGCAGGCCTTCAACCATTTGTTCGCCCTTACGGGGAAAGGACATATTCCCCACTGTCGTTACACCACCGGCCAACGCGGCGCGGCTACCGATCTCAAAATCGTCAGTCCAACTGTTGATGCCTGGGCCTGTTCGGGGTGGCGAAAGATGGACATGGGCATCGACCCCACCTGGCACGACAAACATTCCTTCGGCGTCGATCTCTCGCTCACCAGACATAATCCCACCGAGTTGCACGATGCGACCACCATCGATTCCTATATCTGTGACAGAAGCGCCACTCGATGTTGCGACAGTGCCGTGTTTGATGACTAAATCCATGTAGTCCATTATCCACTATCGGCCGACGATGAATCAGCGTGGACATCATTCAAGACAGTTCAGGTCCTAGTCGTAACTAATCTGGCGACATGATGATGCTTGAGGGACGAGTCGCGTTGGTAACGGGTGCACAGCAAGGAATCGGCAAGGCCGTTGCCGAAGCGATGGGGCGCGAAGGTGCGTCGGTGGTAGTGCAGTACTTCGACGACATCGACGCTGCTAACGAAGTCGCTGCTCTAGTTCGTACTCACGGGCCGGACGCCGTCGTTGTGCAAGGTGATGTGGGGGTCCGAGGGGACTGCGAAGCTGCCCTGCGTGCTGGAAGAGAACTGGGCGGCGTCAATTTGCTCGTAAACAATGCTGGAATCTTCCCACGCCGCTCGTTCGTAGATATGACCGATGATGATTGGAACAACGTTCAGAACGTGAACGTCGTGGGGGGATTTCGTTGTTTGCAGTTAATGGCACGTGAGCTAATCACAGACGGGCGCCAGGGAACGGCTGTGAACCTTTCGTCTGTCGCCTTTTTTCGGAATTCTGCCCGAGGTGCTCACTACGCAGCGAGCAAAGGAGCAATTATCGGATTTACCCGAGCAGTATCCACTGAACTCGCGGCACATGGAATTCGAGTAAACGCTATCGCTCCAGGGATCGTGGACACCGCCCAACCTCGTGATGGGATGACCGAGCAACAAATTGCCAGTGCGAGTGCTCTTGTGCCCCTCGGCGCCATGGCCACCCCAGATGAGATCGCCGACGTCGCTGTATTTCTTAGCTGCGATCTTTCCCGCCACATCACCGGCCAGACCCTTCAAGTCAATGGCGGCACGAACTTCAGTTGATCAGGTCAACACGAGACCGCCCTCGTTCGTTAATAAGCAGCAACACGTCAGAGTGAGCCATGATGAGCGGGTGAGCACTCACCGTCACACAAAACAGCAGCTAGATCGTATAACCGAACGAGACGGGATCGTAAAGGCTTGGGTTCATCGTCATGAAGACGAGGCGATATTGGGTGCGCTAGCAACCGCTCCACCGGGGCCACTCTCAGGCTGGACCCTCGGAGTGAAAGATGTCATCGATACTTTCGATCTCCCCACTGAACGCGGCTCTCCCATCTACGCCGGTCGCACCACTTCGAATGATGCTGCCTGTGTAGCCGTAGCCCGTGAGGCTGGTGCGATTGTCATTGGTAAGACAGTGACCACCGAGTTCGCCCTATTCACACCCAACGTCACGACGAATCCCCACAATCCCGAACGCACTCCGGGAGGCAGTTCAAGCGGATCAGCCGCGGCAGTAGCCGACGGACAAGTCCGTGCGGCATTTGGGACCCAGACAGTGGGATCGGTGGTTCGACCGGCGGCCTATTGCGGCGTGGTGGGTTTCAAACCCACGCATCAGTTGGTACCACTGACTGGCGTTGCGACTTTGTCTCACGCATTCGACACCGTCGGGTGGTTCACCCAAGGTGTGGATGATTGCACCACAATGTTTTCGGCCCTTACTGGCACCGAAATATCGGCGGCCAGGCAGTCGCTGAGGATTGGCCGCTACCGCTCACACCAATGGGATGCTGCGGCATCTGAAACGGTCGAGGTGATGGATTCAGCAAGTGAGGCCCTGATCGAGCGCGATGTGGAAATAGTCGACCTTGACCCTCTCGCACACCTCGAATCAGTTTTCGATGCGGCGAACACAATTCTTCATTATGAGATCGTCAGGGTATTCGCCTGGGAACAAACCCACCATTACGAACTGATCAGCGATCTTGCACGCAAGATGTTAGTCAGAGCCAAAGAAGTGACTCACAAGCAATATATCGAGGCTCATTTGACACTTATCGAGGCGAGACGCGAGCACGACAAGTTCATGGCTTACAACGGTTTTGATGCCCTTTTGACACCAAGCACACCTGGTGAAGCTCCCCCCATAAAGACCACGGGTGATTCGGTGTTTAACAGAGTTTGGACAGCACTCGGGGTGCCTGCTATTCACCTTCCACTAGGGATGGGTCCGACCGGACTGCCCCTGGGTGTCCAGTTGACAGGGCGGTCTTGGGGAGATGGTGACCTTCTCGCTTCCGCCACCGTGAGTGAAGCCGCGTTCAACGGTGACGCATGAGTGAGTTGGCGCCGCTAGCAGGGATTCGCGTACTCGACGTTTCTAGCGTGTTGTCAGGGCCATTGGCGTCGATGTTGCTCGCTGACTTGGGTGCCGAAGTCATCAAAGTAGAACCGCCAGCGGCCCCAGACTTCACTCGAAGCACCGGTGACGCCCACAACGCGATGACCGCTTACTTTTACAACACCAATCGCGGGAAAAGAGCAATCGCTGTCGATGGGCGGCGGCCGGCGGGTCAACGAATCTTGCAAGCGCTCGCAGATCGAGCTGATGTTGTGGTGCAGAACATGCGCCCAGGAAAGGCTGCCGGTATTGGACTTGACCCCAATGAGTGTCTACTTCGCAACCAGTCATTGATCTACGCCTCGATCAGTGGTTACGGCAGCGACGGCCCCAGCGCTTCAGAACCGGTGTATGACTACGTGATTCAAGCTGTTACCGGCATGGTCGACGTGCAACGCGATCCAACGACTGGCCTTACTGAACTCACGCGACACTTCGTAGCGGACAAGGTCACCTCGCACGCCACCTTCGAAGCAATTCTTGCTGCTTTGTTCGCCCGGGAACGCGATCCTCAACGCCGTGGTCAACATGTCGAGGTCAGCATGCATGAGGCCAATCTGGCCTTCATCTGGCCCGACTCGATGATGCAGCACAGTCTGATCGAAGAACCTGACGCGCCTGCCGTCTATCCCGGTGATTACTACCGGGTGTATCCCACTAGCGACGGAGCAATAGTGATGATGCCGCTCATGGGACCGCTAGACGGTATCTGTGCAGCGATCGGCAGCCCTGAACTTGCGACAGATCCTCGTTTTGCTGTCTTAGGGTCCGAGAACTTGCACCAATTTCAAGACCTAATCGCCGAACGAATCGGTCATTGGACCACTGAGGAAGCCCTGGCCGTCTTCGGTAGGCACGACGTCGCTGCCGGTCCAGTCGTTTCGCGGTCTGAGGTTCACCGACATCCCCAGGCCGTCGCACGCGACTCAATTCCGGAGCACCAAGATCCTGTCATCGGCAGGATCCGCAGCGCCCGCCCTGCTTGGCGTCTTGGTGGCACCCCCGAGGTCCTCAATGAGGGAGCACCAATTTTCGGGGAACATACCGACGTCGTCCTTGCCGAGCTTGGCTACAGCCCAAAAGAAATTGAGAATTTGCGTCAAGAAGGCTCAGTCGCGTAACTCGAACCACTGTTGTGCGTTATCAAAAGGGGCAACCCAGACAGCTTGTGGGCATGCGAACGTCACTTCCCTGGGTCTGAGAATGGGGGTTGAACCCCTGGCAGAAATTGAATTTCACCGGACTGATGAGGTGGCACTAACCCCAACGGCCCGTACCCCAAAAGCCTGTACACGGTGTGGTCGCTCCTATGTGGTCCCATGCGCTCAGCGAACCCCTGTGAAATCACGGTGTAGATAGCGGACATCAACCTGGCACCTCAACCGGTGAACAAGAGGAACCCGGAACGGAATACTCTATTGGCAATGAACAATTCACCTGATGACCCAAAGCCAGACACCCTCAACGACATCGGTGTGCTGAAACGACGCGAAGTCGAGGCGCGAATTGTGGCGCCGCTCATCGAACGTTTCGGTCAAGAATTTGGAGAAGAACGAGTCACAGAAATCGCAAGACAAACCGTAATTGATGTCGCACGAGATCAAGGCGCTGTCTTAGCCGAAGCGATGGGTGGCAACGGGCTCGCAGAATTCGCGAATTCCATGACTAATTGGACTAAAGGCGGCGCCCTTGAGATTGAGGTGCGTGAGCAAACCGAAACGACGTTCGCGTTCGATGTAGTCGGATGTCGTTACGCCGACATGTACCGCGAACTAGACATCGCTGAGCTCGGAGCTCTGCTTTCGTGTAATCGCGACGGAACAATGGTCCAAGGATTTAATCCCGATATTAAATTCGAACGGAGTCAAACCATCATGGGAGGAGCCGACCACTGCGACTTCCGCTACTCGCTAGATTCAGGCGAAACCCCAGTGGAGATCAGTGACCAATAGCGTCTTATATCGTTGCTAATCCCTGCGAGATGGTCAGATTCAAGCTTGTCGTGCTGTGGGGTTCGGATCGCTGTATAACCGCCATCGGTAACAAATACCCGTATCTCATCGAATCGTTTCGGTATTTCGTTCATTTCAAAAAGTTAACTTTCAACATTTCACGCTCCTACCTGCGCAATAGATGCATCCGCCTCGCCCTTGTTTGATCGACGAATGTCGCGGTGTTACGTCGCGTCCACAGGCATCACATCTACATCGCCACGGGATCTTTGACCCTGGATAGGGCTCTAAGGGTGTCACGCCAGCGGCGGCCATTAACTTTCTCGCGTCCGTTTCGTTGACCTTTCGAGACACCGAACGTTTCTTGTTGGCGCAAGTTCGACATCCGCCACCGTTACTTTTGACATTGTGGAGCGATGGCGAAGACCTGGTTCCACAGATCGTGCATTGACACAGCCACGCGGCCTTAGCTCCTGGATAAGGTTCCAGCGGGCGGAGCCCAACTGCTCGCATCACCGGCACCGTTTCAACGTCAGTGAAGCGGCGAGACGATGACCTTTGTTCAACGCCACAGAAGCGGCATCCACTTCCGCTCTTCACAGACGTGTAGAGCGGCGTAACTTCATGGCCGCAACTTTCACATTTGCATTTCCATGGGGTATCGGCGCCTGGGTACGGTTCAAGAGGGGTGAGTCCGGCCCTTTGCATGACGGGCAAAGTTTCGGCGTCAGTTAAACGGCGGCGCATACTGCCGTTTTTTGGTTGATTTTACTTCGACGCACGTTGCCTTTCATCGGCTGGATACCACCACATGACGATCGCTGAGATCAAATAGGCCCCCGCGGCGAAGGCCCACGCCCACCGAAATGCTGTGACGCTGGATGCGTCTCGGTTACCAAGGATGGCGAGAGCTGTGGCCGCTCCGAGGCCTTGCACGAGTCGGCGGTTGGTCTGTAATGCGGCATTGCCTTCTGCAAGAAGATCATCGCTTAAGGAGTTCAGAGCGGCACCCATGCCAATAACTCCGACCTGGCCACCTCCCCAACCGAAGACGACAAGACCAACCGCTAAAGCTAGGAACGAGGGCTCGTTGTCAAGAGTGATCATCCACCAACCGATTCCGGCCGCTGCGATTAATCCACCTGTGCTGAGCACCATTCGGTAGCCGTGACGGTCCGCGTAACGGCCGGCTAGCACCGAATTAAATGAGAGAAGCATGGGAACAGCCATCGCTAAGCCACTTTCGATGGTCGACCATCCCCAGACATTGGCAAGAAAGAGTGGCATCGTGAAAAACCAGGCAAAAATGGCCGTCTGGGTTGCAGTTTGGCTGATCAACGCCCACACGTACCGGCGATCGGCGAACAGTTCTGGCCGAATCAGCGGATACCGATGTCGCGTTACTCGAACACCGAACAAAAGTAACAACACCAATGCCACTGGAGTTACAACCCACCAACGCTGGAGAATCACTAACGCCAACGCAGATGCTCCCGAGCCGCCGAGCAGGAAACCGAGGAAATCGATGGGGCGTTTTTCACCTTTGCGTTCGTCAAATACTTTGGGGGCAAATACTGCCGCTAGTACACAAAGTGGGATCGGGAGCAGTAACCCAGCTCGCCAACTAGTGAGGGTGACAAGTGAGCCCCCGACTACAGGCCCCAGGAGCGCTGCCGTGGCTCCGCCGACTCCCACCCACCCCATCGCTATTCCACGACGATCAAGCGGGAAGGCGGGCAGAGCGAGTGGAAACGCGGTGACCGTGAACAAAGCGGCGCAGACGCCCTGCGCTACACGTGCCGCGATCAACACACTTATGTTTGGCGCGCTCGCACCGATGAGAGCGAAACAGGCGAAGGCTGCCATCCCGGTCATGAACGTACGTCTCCAGCCGATTCGATCCGCGAGTTGACCTACGAGCAACATGACAGCAGCAATAGCGATGGTGAAACCAGTCGTGATCCAGGCCAGCGTGGTCCGAGCGCTGGAGGGAAATGCTTCTTCTATTTCCGGAAATGCGACAGCGACAGCAAGGGCATCGAGGACCAGGACATAACACATCGACGCGACGAGCAGCCCCAACCAGGCCCGGGTCGTTGATCGTTCGGACATATCAGCATCTGGTAGCGGCCCGGGGGTCGGGGTAATCGCAAAGACGGTCGCCTGAAGTGATTTTTCGGTCGATCGAAGCTGGTCCACGGGCTTAAGTCGTTCGGTACAGGTGAGTTAGGTAAGCGGGGAACTAACGGCGGCGTGCTGGTCCAGCAACGGACCGAGGCTCTCGAGCGGTCGACGCCCAAGGCCGCACTCGGTGGCCACACCGAATCGCGTCAAAACCTGAGAGGCGGCGTCGATACGGCGACGGGTACCTTCCTCTCCGTCGGTCTCGTGAACAAGGCCCAGATAGAGTTCAGTGGTGTCGGGAACATTGAGGTCCGCTAACGGTTGAAAGTATTCGATGTCGTCGCGAGTGCGCGGTACTGGCAGATGGATCCACTCCACCGGGCGGTCAAGACTTTCGAACACGGTGCCTGCGGCCCACGCAAGATGGCTAGCGTCGGAAGGCTCCGTAAAGTGCTGGTGACCAGCGTCCCCGTAACAAAAGTGGTAGCCGAGCTCTACCGAATTGGGGATCAGACCTCCTAGGTGCAACACATGCTGGGCGATCTCAGAACGAGTGGCGATGCCGCTCTCCCCCGAGTCGAGGTAGCTCCATATGCCCTCAAGGATCCCAAATTCAACAACCACTTCCCACTGGATCGCCAACGAACCATTCGGGATGTTGTCAATGATGCGGGAAACCTCCTTCTCCATCGCAACTGTCCAAGCTTTCAAAACAACTGGCCGGGAAGCTGGAGCGACGTACATCGTGGTGACGCTGAGTGGCGAGGGCAGGCCCACCATGAACCGCTGATGGGGGGCCAGGGTCCCTTCCTCGCGTGCTCGTTTGAATAGCTCCCACGAAACCAACGCAGCATCCGCGTACCCAAGATCGACCAGGTCAACAGACTGCGCATCGTCGGCTATCACAAACTGTTGAAGTTCGCGCCCGAGGTAACTCGAGTCAGGTGTTTGCGCCACGACCTGTGGACATTGGGCGAGTTTGGCGTGCTGCCAACGGATCCATGCGTCGCGTTCTCCGATTTCTCCGTCAGGCACCCGTCGGAGATGATCACTCAGGTGGTCATGGACAAGCCGGAATAATTGGTTTGGGTTAGCGACAGGTGCGCTACCCACCAGATGGGCGCCGACAATTTCGGTCATAACCAGTCAAGTTCTCCTTTGGTGTTTACGCATGAGAACCCATCGCCGGGGATGCCTCTTCGCAGCATCCTGTAGGGGCGACAGAATCCTCGCCCTAACAGATCATATTAAGCGCGGCATTCCTAACACGATACGAACCAGACAATCTCAACTGGCGACTGGCGCGCAGTCGCGATGGGCCGCGGTTCAACAACACCGCAGCTATTTGAGATTTCCCTCAGCGCCCGGGAGGGGGGGTACTTTTCTTTCTCCTATCGCCGAAGAGATCCCGCAAACCGAGAATCAGTCCAGCAGTAAGGATTGTTGCCGCGATTTTGCCAAGGCGCTTCAAGGTCCGTTTAGCCGCCATCATTGCCTCACTTCATTTGACAGACCGAAGAGCAGTACTTTCTGTCAGACCCGACTGTAGGCCGAAATTTCATCCCATAAACGGCACACCTAAGTGGCGACTTCGTCCTTGCCCAGGAGCGCTCTTTTCCAATTTTTTTATTTCGCGCATCTCTGTGAATGTTGTTTTGGGCTCTTGGAGGAGTTGCTCAGTTTCGGATGCAGGGCAAATACTCCTAGGACACCTTCCAAACACAAATTAGGATCGCTTTATGAGCGACTCCCCTACGTGGGCACCAAATGAAAAGTTGGGAATCGCCCTTCGAATGCGAGTCTTCTGGGGCGGCGGGTTCAACTATGGCTGATTCCGGTAGCTCTGAGGGCATTCATCTTGATGCCTTTAATATTTTTGACCCTGAAGTGCAGCAATGCCCTCACATGTATTACGCCCTAATGCGAGAAGAAACAGCCGCCTATGAAACCCGGGCGATGGGCGGCTCGCTCTTTTTAATCACGCGGCAAGAAGATGTTGCCGAAGCCGCACTCAACCACGCGCACTTTTCATCGCGATTTGACATCGGGTCTATGGATGGGGACTCCGAATACTCGCGGCGCCTCAAGAAGCTTTATGAGGACGAGGGCGGGTATGAGCCAGTAGGAACAATGCTCACTGTCGACCCGCCTGTCCATACGCGCTATCGCCGCTTGGTAGCTCAAGCCTTCACGCCGAGGGCGATCGCCAACATGGAGCCAGTGGTTCGCGAACTCGCTTCAGAGTTGATGGACAACCTCATCGAAATAACATCAGATGGCGTTTCGGTCGATTTCGTCGAAGCTTTCGCTATACCCCTACCGGTTCGAGCGATCGCAAAAGCACTCAACGTTCCTGACGACCGGTTAGGGGACTTCAAGAGATGGAGCGATGCGTCCGTAGCTGGGATCGGCACAAATATCTCGATCGAAGAACGATTGGGGGCTCAGCGAGAGGTGATCGAATTTCAGAAGTATTTCGCGGATCAACTCGAAGAACGACGGTCCGAACCACAAGATGACATCTTGACAGCATTGGTGAACGCCACCGTTGAAAAAGATACCTCCGGCGTCGATAGCCAATTTGAAGGAGTGCCTCTCAACGTCAGCGAAATGTTGAGCATCATCCAACAGATACTTGTCGCTGGTAATCAGACAACAACTCACTTACTCGGAGAAATGTTTCGCCTGCTTGCCGAAAACCCAAACGAATGGGAATCCCTAAGATCTCATCCGGAGCGCGGCGGCGACGTCGCCGAAGAGGCACTGCGTCTTGCTGCACCGACACAAGGCATGTTCCGTATTGCTACTGAGGACATGACTATGGGATCGAAGTTCATTCCAGCGGGTTCGCGGATGGTACTGATGTACGCGGCGGCCAATCGCGATCCGGATGTGTGGACAAACCCTGATGCCTTCGAACCCGGCCGTGTAAACAAGGCGGCCCACCTCAGCTTTGGTCGTGGTCCGCACTTTTGTGTCGGTGCTGGGCTCGCGAGACTCGAAACGCGAATTGTGGCTGAAGAGATGAGTCGCAAACTTCAAACTATCGAAGTCACGAATGCTGAACACCTTCGTTATCAACCGAGCTTCGTAGTCCGGGGACTTGAGCGCTTAGACGTGACTGTTACCCCCAAGGAGGTGGTGGGTCGTGGTTGAGACCGTGACGGGAACAAGCCGATCTAATGGAATCAGTTACACCGAACTTCTTGGCTTGGACTCTCGACCCGTACCGAGCTTCTTGAGCGAAGAGTCACCAATGCTGCCCGGTCCCTCGGAGATTCCGGCGTGGGTTTACTATTCGAAAACCTTCCATGACCTTGAGGTCGAAAAACTGTGGTCCAGGGTGTGGCAACTCGCCTGCCACGAAGACGAGTTGCAAGACGTCGGTGATCATGTCGTGTATGACATCGCTCATCTGTCCTTCCTGCTTGTACGAACAGGCACTGATCCCGACGACCTTCGCGCCTATCGGAACTCGTGCCTCCACCGAGGACGGAAACTTCGAGAAGCCAACGGAAAATGCTTCCCAAACCTTCGATGTTCATTCCACGGATGGTGCTGGAACCTTGATGGTTCTATAAAAGAAATCCCCAGCCAGTGGGACTTTCCTCACCTAGATACACAAAATCTAAATCTCCCTGAAGCTCGGCTCGAGAGGTACGGCGGTTTTGTCTTTATCAACCCGGATCCCTCAAGCGAACCGTTGAGCGATTACTTGGGTGATTTTCCCAACCACCAAACAACTCTCCCACTCCACCGGCGATACAAGGCTGTCCACGTCGCAAAAGTCATTGAATGCAACTGGAAGGTATGCCAAGAGGCTTTCATGGAGTCCTATCACGTCATAGCAACCCATCCGACTCTGTTGGAATCAATAGGCGATGCGAACAGCCGTTATGACGTCTACGGCAACTTCTCCCGCGCGATTTCGCCATCAGAGATACCAAGCCCACATCTTGCTGACGTCGTGGATTGGGAACCCGACCCAGATGGACGCCTTTATACGAGATTTCGTCATCCACTTAGCGGACACATCTACGAGCGCATTGACGAAGACCTCGTGCGAGTACTTGATGAAGCCGGCAATGAAAGCAAATTCCATTCGGACGGCCGCTGGATAGAGGGTGATTTAACTCACGCCGATCCGCATCTCTGCCTGTGGGTGGGCGGCAAACAGTTACCCGATGCGACAGAAGTACCCACCCCACTTACTTCTCGCGCCAATCTCGCTGAGCGGCGAACTCAACTCGCTGAACGGAAACGATCAGAATTTCGGCGTCTCCTAGGTGAACAAGCGGAAGTTGTGGACGTAGACGCAATCTGCGACGCAGAAATGATTGATTCGATTTTCTTTTCCGTCTTCCCCAACTGGCACCCGTGGGGCTGCGTCAATCCCATTCAGTACCGTTTCAGACCCCAGGGAGACAACCCAGATCAGTGCATCTTTGAATGCATGTTGTTCTTGCCATCACCCAACGGAGAAGACAGACCAGCCCCCGCGCCCATTCACTGGTTAGAAGCAGATGAAGATTGGACAGAAGCTCCACAATTAGGTCTTCTGGCTAAGGTCTTCAACCAGGATTTCCACAATCTCAATAAGGTTCAGCAGGGACTGAAAAACCTTGCCAGTCAGCGAGTTCGCCTAGCTGACTATCAAGAAACCAAACTCCGCCACTTCCACGAACTACTCCAACAACACTTAGAACTCGACTACAACGAAATGCTTAACGGCGATCAACCTGGGTATTTGTTGCGCTAAACCCCAAAGAGCAGCTGCACCAAGACTCCGACTCGAGACCTCCACTAGGGTCAATTCGGAGCTTAGGTAAAGGGACTGGTAATGACGGATCGCAAATCGTTCTGGGCGTGGTGCATGGAGTCCGAAGAGCCGACTGATGCTGAGAGAACCCGACTCGCTCAAGAGCTCTCCGAAAAATACGGAACCGCTATTACAGCGCGTCCTGTTCCCAAAGCCGCGGACGCTGAGTTACGGGCATCACGAATCACGGTCCCCGATGCCGTAAGCGCCTGGTGTTCCAGCTCAGCTCAGGAACGTGTCGCTTACTCATATGGGGCCCATTTCACTGAACGAGTCCGAGCCTTCAACCTGGAATTTCCCAACCCCCCCGACGTTGTGGCGCACCCACGCAACGAAGACGAAGTCGTCGCGACATTGGATTGGTGTAACGAAAATCAGTACGTGGCGGTCCCTTATGGAGGAGGGTCTTCCGTCGTGTGGGGTTTAAACCCTCCTGAAGACCGCGGCCCAACAGTGGTGATATCTCTGGGTGAACTCGATCAAGTCCTTGAAGTTGACGAAGTGTCGCGCGCTGCGCGCATTCAGGCCGGAGTGTTCGGACCACACCTCGAAGACCAGTTACGGCCCCACGGGTACACCTTGCGTCACTTCCCTCAATCATTTCGCTTTTCAACGTTGGGGGGATGGATCGCAACTCGCTCGGGTGGCCACTACGCAACGAATCACACCCACATTGATGAATTTGTCGAATCGACAAGGATGATCACCCCTGCCGGATGGTGGGAATCGCGGCGTCTACCTGGGTCAGGTGCGGGCCCAAGCCCGGATCGTATGGTCATCGGTTCGGAGGGGATTCTCGGCATCATCACAGAAGCATGGATGCGCATTCAAAAACGGCCGTCCTTTAGAGCGACAGCAGGGATTTTGTTCCCCTCCTGGGAAGCCGGGTACGAGGCGGTTAGGAACATTGTCCAGGCCAAGTTGTGGCCAGCGAACCTACGTATCCTCGATCCGGCGGAAGCTCAAAGAGCGGCAGGTCTTGACGGAATTAGTTCGTTGGTGATCGTGGCTTTCGAAAGCGCGGAACTCAGTCAGCGCCACAACATCGCACAAGCCGTCGAAATCGCGCGTGACGCTGGTGGACTAATAGCCGACGACGAAATTCAAATCGATGACGGAACTGGAAACCCAACCGGCCGAGCGGGAGCGGTTGGCGCCTGGCGAGATGCTTTTATCGGCGTTGGGAACGGCGTGGAGACCTCGCTAGGAGTCGTTGCAGATACCTTTGAGACGGCCATCACTTGGGATCGCTGGCCGGAATTCGATCATGCCGTCAGAACGGCAGTTGGTGACGCTCTGAAGGCGACATTTGGTGAACACCACTCACTGTCCTGTCGCTTCACCCACGTATACCCCGATGGGCCCGCTCCGTATTACAGCTGGTCGGGGATGGGTTCCCAGGGAGCCGAGATCAAGCAATGGCAAACAATCAAAGATGCGGCGAATGAGGCATTAGTCGCCGCTGGGGGAACATCGACGCATCACCACGCCGTCGGCAGAATGCATCGACCTAAGGCCTACGACGTTCAACGTCCCGAGTTGTTCGCTCAATCTTTAAGAGCGGTAAAAAAACACCTCGACCCCAACGGCATTCTCAACCCTGGTGTACTGATTGATCCATAGGGGGACGAATCGGCAATCAAGGCTGGCGAAAAGTCGTCTTCCAGCAACCAACATTTTGGTGGGCACTAGTCTCCAACCATGACTGTGACATTAGTTACTGGCGCAAATTCTGGCCTCGGACGAGCAACCGCCCTATTACTCGCGCAAAAAGGCCACAAGGTTTATGCCGGAATGCGCGACCTTCAAAAAGGCTCGAAACTATTAGAACTGGCCAAGGACTACGACCTCTCCGCTGTTGAGATAGACGTCAGCGATGATGATTCTGTTCTTGCATGCGCAAAAGAGATTGACGAACATGGCGATCGTGTTGATGTTCTCGTCAATAACGCGGGTGTCGCTTTAAATTCCGTTACCGAAGATATCGACATCCAAAAAGCCAAAGAGGTCATGGATGTCAATGTCTGGGGTCCCGTTCGGTGTGTGAAAGCTTTTGTTCCAGGTATGCGGGAGCGAGGTAGCGGTCACGTTTTTCAGGTTTCTTCCATCGCCGGACTTATAGGTCACATTGGGCAAACCGTTTACGTGGGGTCAAAATTCGCTTTGGAAGGCATGAGTGAAGCGCTGGCTCAGGAACTCATCGGTTTCGGAATTCGAGTACACATTGTCGAACCCGGAGTAACGCGCACAGCAATTTTGCCCAAAAACGAAGGAAACCCTCAACCGACCGCTTACCAAGACCACTACGACAGAATGTTTCAGTTTTACACTGCAGGTATAGCGGCATCGGTACAAGCGGAGTCAGTAGCGGAAACTATCTACGGGGCGCTAACAAGCTCCGAATACCGTTTGCGTTATGTGTGCGGGTGGGGCGGCGAAGAAATCGCTAACGGCCGGAAACTGATGAGCGATGAAGACTTTGTCGGCATGGGATCGTTGGTTTCATCTGCAGACGAATATGGCCATGCTTTCTCTGATCTATTTAGCCTCGAGATTTGAAAGAACTCGGACTCGATAATTTCCGTCAATCTTGCATGCTGATGGCGCCCATTACATCTTGATCACCGTCAGTTGGGGCTGCCACTTCGATGATGCGTTCGTCTACGTCATCGAATTCGAGGCGAAGCGCTCGACACATCGTCGCGTGAAGTTGGTACATGGCCACGGCGTAGGTGAGTTCAATTACCGCTGTTTCACTGAGTTCTTCTCGGAGTGCTTTGTAGGTGTCATCCTGAACCCGTCCGCCAGCTAGTACGAGGTCATCGGTATACGCCAGAACCGCTCTTTCCCCAGGCGTGTAGACATCAGCTACAGACCAAGCTGGTATCGCCGCCACTTTTTGTTCACTCAGACCAGCATTTCGCGCTGCTTTACAGTGCTGACTAAAGACGAATTGGCTGGCGGCAGCGAATCCCACTCGCGTGAGAGCAAGTTCTCTCAGTTCGGGACGCAGAACTCTTTGAGGATCGTTGAAAAGACCGAAGCCGGAGACCATATGATCCAGCAACGGCGGGGTCTGAGCGAACACAGTCCACCAATTTCCTGGCGTGCCCGTAGCGGTGCCAGGTTCGGCAACCGGGTCGCGACTACCGAACAGCCGCTCGTACACGGGCAGAACGGAATCGGGGGCTTCGGAGCGAGGAATCTGTCGAGTGCGTGTCATGTGCATACCATATTGACAGAAAGCTAACCTTGTCTGAGGAGGGTGACGATGGGTGACACTGGTGATGAGTTCGAATTCAGAGGCATCAATCATTTAGCTCTGGTGTGTAGCGATATGGCTCGGACTGTTGATTTTTATACCAACATCCTTGAAATGCCTCTCACTAAGACACTGGAGATTCCTGGTGGAGGTCAGCATTTCTTTTTCGACTGCGGGGGCGGTGATCAGGTAGCGTTTTTCTGGTTTCCCCATGCTCCTAGTCAGGCGCTCGGCGTGGCCGCCGCGGCGGAAATGCCGGGCGGCGGAGACATCGTTTCGGCCCATGGTTCCATGAATCACGTCGCTTTCGATGTGTCACCCGAAAGGTTTGAGGCGGCCGTGCAGAGGTTGCGGGACAAGGGAGTAGAAGTCACACGGATCATTAATCACGATGACAGCGAAAGCACCGTGAGCGAAGGAATGCATGATGGTGTGTGGATTCGTTCAGCATATTTTCGTGATCCCGACGGCATTCTTTTGGAGTTTGCTTGCTGGCTTCGAGACATGACCCCTGACGATGTCTCACACGCTCCAGCAGATGCCGCAGGTAGGCGCGTGGTCAACTCGGCGCCTTAACATTTGGGTGCTCTTCAGCGGCCACTCAACTGAAGCGCTCGCTCCAAGGGCGACGATTACTACCGAAGATTCTTAGGCGTCAGATTCTCTGGGATCTGTTGTCCGGCATCTTCGTACGCTTTTCGGAAGGCCTTCATAACAGGCTCGGTATAAGACCGTTTGTTGTCCACGACAGCGTCGTAGGAGCGTTGCAGAGGTTCGAGCATTCCGTTGAATTGGGGAATAACTTGGCGGGCGATCAGTTCGTAGCTTCGCAGAGTGTCTTGATGGTTAGCCCAGTCATTTCCGAGAACTAGGAATCCTCCGAACCCGCCAGTTGAGGCCTGAAGCCGGTGGAGAGCGTCGATCATATCCTCGGGTGTTCCCACGATTGATGCGTCGTCTTCGATTTCTTGTTCAAGGGTGTGATCGTTACGCAGTCCGGCAACCTTTCTGAAATACAGCTCTCGTTCGCGTTCTCGACCCTCGCGTACTTGGTTCATTGCCTCTTGTCGTGATTGTGCAAGATGGGCACGAATGACGAGACGCCACTCCCCTCGGTCCATCACCTTGCCCTCTGATTGTGCTGCTTCTTCTGCTAGAGCCCACTGTGCGGCGAGGTCTTTTTTTCCTCCGATAAGTCCGGCGCCGAGAGAAAGGACGCCTACGCCATGATGACCAGCGCAGACCATGCCAGCAGGCGATGTAGTGCTGGCGACGGCGATAGGCATGGACCCATTTAATGGAAGCAATTGGAGCTGGGCAGAGTGCAACTCAAACCAATCGCTGCTGTGGGTCACGGTTTCCCCATTGAGTAGGCGGATAATGACACCGAGAGCTTCTTCCATGCGGCCCCGTTGAGTAACTGGTTCGATCCCCATCATCGAGGCGTCGGAAACAAGGGCTCCGGGTCCCACCCCTAGCATGGCTCGGCCTCGGGTCAGGTAATCGAGTTGAACAAATCGGTCTGCAACCATGAGTGGATGGTGGTACGGAAGCGACACCACTCCTGATCCGAGCCTGATGCGATTTGTGCGCTCACCTGCGACAGCGAGGAAAACCGCCGGGTCGCTTACGGTCTCCCATGCGGCTGAATGATGTTCACCGATCCAGGCTTCGTTGAAACCAAGCTCATCGCAGTAACGGATGATTTCGAGGTCGCGTTCCATGCTCAAAAGAGGGTTCTCGCCGAGCGGGTGGTAAGGGGCGAGGAAGGTACCGAAGGTAAGTGACGTGGTCATCTAATGCCCTCCCCGTTTGAGTGAAAGAAGTCTAGGGTCATCTCATGGGTGATGACGGGGAGGAACCTTTGCTTCAATTGGAATCCTTCGACCCTTCAAAGTTTCTGACGTTGTCAGTTGACATTGATGAGGAAACCGGGATCGCCGTTGTGATGCTTGATCGCCCAGATCAAGGCAACGCTGTTGACGATCGGATGCATTCCGAGATCTGCGCTCTCTTTCAAATTGCTCAAAGCGACGAGCGGGTCACGGCGTTGGTTCTCACAGGTTCTGGTCAGGTCTTTAGCGTCGGTGGGGACAGCAACCCTGACCGGCCTTATGTCACATATACGGGTCTGTCACCCATTGAAGAAGCAGGGTTGATTATTGACGGCGTCATTGGCCTAGAAGTGCCGTTCATCTGTGCTGTGAACGGCCACGCTATTGGACTCGGTGCCACCATCGCGTCACTCGCCGATGTTTCATTTGTTGTACCGGGGGTGAAGTTCGGTGACCCGCATGTGCAAGCGGGGTTACCTGCAGGCAACGGCAGCGCGTTGATTTGGCCACTTCTTGTAGGCGTGAATAAGGCGAAGAAGCTGTTAATGACGGGTGAGCTGATCACATCTGAAAGCGCTGTGTCACTGGGGTTGTTGTCTGAAGTTGTAGCTCACGGCGAGTCTCTTGACGCAGCGCTTGAACTCGCCCGAACATTGGTGGCCTTACCTCCTCAGGGCGTTAAGGGAACGAAAGCAACCATTCATTTGATGTTGCGTGCCGCAGCGGATCTTGTCATGGAGTTCTCGTTGAACGCCGAAGAGGAAGCTATGAAACACCCTGATTTCGGTGAGGCGTTAGCAGCTATCCGACGATCGGGTGACTGATCAGACATAGCGCCACCTAACCGATTGATTCGCCCCGGGTATGCCCTTACAACGAGGCCTTCATTTGACGTCAGTACGCTCCGTCAGCCCGAAGCTGTTCGATGTCTTCCCAGGTAAAGCCGGCTTCAAGCAGCACCTCTTCGGTGTGTTGTCCAAGTGTGGGCGCCACCACAGCTATTTCAGTGGGTGTAGCACTCATTCGAATTGGGTTGCCAACGACGCTAATTGGACCATACTCCGGGTGTTCAACCGCCACCACATAGCCATTTACCAGGTTGGTCTCGTCGGTGACTATTTCGTCGTAGGTTTTTACTCGACCATAGCGCTGACCCCACTCCTGCATTCGAGCTTCCCACTCATCGGTGGTTCGGGTTGGAAAAATTTCGTCGAGAATTCCTCGCAGAACCTCGAGGTTCTCCGGCTCCAGCACCAAGGTTGCGTAGCGTGGGTCGTCAACGAGGTCCTCTCTGCCTATACATCGAGCGAAGCCGTTCCAGAGATGCTCCTGCACACCAAGGAGATAGATGTAGCCATCGCTCGTATGGCAGCGATGCACTAGGCCGCGCAGAATTCCGTGGTTATTGTTTGGTCGGCCTGGAGCCTTGCCGCTCAGCATTGTGTAGGTCATCTCCGATGACTGACCATAAATGGCGCTGCCCACCAGCGACACGTCTACGCGTTGCCCCTCTCCTGTTCGTTCACGATGTAGGAGCGCGGCAAGAATGCCCGTAATCAAATTTTGGGCGCCGAGGTGGTCGGAAATCACCGATCCGACGATGGTCGGGTGGCCGTCGTCATGGCCAGTGACGGAAACGATCCCGCCTTCCGCCTGACCGACCATGTCCGCGCCCTCGCGTTGCGAGTTCGGCCCCTCTGGGCCGAACGTCGAACCCGCGGCATAAACCAACTGCGGGTTGATCTCAAGAAAATCTTCGTAGTCAATGCCCCAAGCCTCAGCGGTGCCAGGCACGAAGTTGTGAATCAAAACGTCAGCCTTTTCGACCAACTTAAACAGTGCCCGCTTCCCTCCTGGAGTCCGCAAGTCAAGTGCTACCGACCGCTTACCCCGGTTGTTTGCCTCCACATAGGGAGAACGGTCGTCGTCCACAGCTACCGTCAACCATCGCCCCAGATCACCAACCTCCGGCAGTTCCACCTTTACGACGTCGGCGCCTAGATCGTGCAACATGGCTGATGTTTGCGGACCCTGCACAAGTATTGACAAATCCACCACTGCGTATCCCGTAAGAGCTCCCACTGTTACACCAAGGCCGGTAGCACGTGTTCGGTGAGTAGACGAAACTGTGCGTTTTGATTTGGTGACGTCATGCGCAACGTGACCGCCGTAGCGCCCTGATCTATTAAATCTTTGATGTCGGAGATAACTTCATCAGGAGTTCCCGCTGCGGTCCAAGGTTCGACCTGTTGAGGCGAGAAGACCGGTCCGTAGTAAGCATCTAAGAATTCTTTGCTCTCATCGAGGCACTGTTCTCGTTCTTTTCCGATGTTGACATTGTGGTACGCCATTACCGGGAATTCTTGCGAGTTCTTTTGTTCTTCGTGCCGGTACTTCACCACGTCGTCAACCATCAGACGAAGGATCCCAGGGAACAAAGCGCAGGTTTGGAATCCGTCCGCCAGTCTCGCGACACGACGCAAGGAACGTTCCCAATACTTTCCCGGAGCGGGATTGGCTGCAATCCAGATCGGACACGGATCCTGGACTGGTTTCGGCTGGATACGAAGTGCCGAATAGCTATGAAAGCGCCCTTCGAAGTCGATCTCTTCACCCGACCACAGCAAACGGCAAAGCTCAATGTTTTCCTCCATGCGAGCTGCGCGATCAATGTCGGTAACCCCACCGAAATGCCTTCCTTCAGCTCGCGAAGCCCCGTCTGCGGCAACGATGCCGGTGCATGCGGCGAGGTCCATTCTTCCTTCAGAAATCAGGTCCAAAGTGGCCCATTGATACGCGAAAAGCGCCGGATCACGAACCGGGAAGCTCGCCATACACCCAACACCCAATCGGAGTCGCTCCGTCATTCCGGCAAGCGAACCCAATAGGGCAACTGCTTCTGGTCGCGGTTTCGCCGTGATGCTATCGCCAACCCACACCGACGAAAACAACCCGCTCTCCTCGGCTCGTGGAGCGAGGCTCAAAATATCGGTGATAGACCCAAGACCGATAAATGCACCTCGTTGAGGAAGCGTAAGGCCGAAGTTGATGGGCATAACTCAAAGTCTGTCAGTCGGATGCCGGCTCTGCCATCAAAGCGAACGGACGGCATTGATATCTTCACTTAGCCCCACCCACATCCTCGAGCTACCGGTGTTTCTATATTGCGTTGGGATGTAATCAGGGAATCGCAGATCTGCGCTCACGACAGCCTGCTACTCCACGAAGGAAAACCGTCGATGGCCTTTTCTAAATTGTTGTCGCTGTTCACCGGAGCAGTTGAAGACGCCGGTGTCGACACTCCTTAGAACTCTTCCACGGCGACGCGACCTACGACGATGTTTTTGACGGTGTGTTCACTGGCCATGCCCAAATCAGGAACATGTTTGAAGTCAGGTTTCACGGGAGAGCGCCCGCTTTCGATGGGAAATGCACGAACCAGTATCCGATGGCACAATCGATTGCGCGCATCTGACGCTCACCTACGCCTCCACCATGAAGCAAAACTCTGGCAAGCGGGTCATGCGCAGCGGATGCTCACAGTTTCAACTCCAAGGCGAAAAGATTGCGTCGTACCGAGAGTGGGACTACGGGAGCCAGAAATCAATGGCGTCCAGAACATCCAAGGTTCGTCTCGCGCGACGGCTTGGAATCGTCCGGTGCGTCGTCAAACCCGTCACGATGCTTTCATCGCTTTAGGTGTCCCTTTCATGGGGAAGGTCAACAACGCGCCTAAAAGCGCTACGGCGGATGCAGTTATGAACGGAATCTGAAAAGATCCGGTTCTCTCCCCCACCCATCCCGCAAATGGCGGCCCAAAGAGTTGAGCGGTTCCGAAAGCGAACGTAATTGTGCCGAACGCCGTTACGAACGATCTGCTGTCGAGAGCGTCAGCCAACATGGCTCCGATGGTCGTGGGAACACCAGCGATGCATAGCCCAAACGCGAAGACGCCGATTACCACCACTACGCCGTTGTCGACGAGCACCAGCAGTGGTGCCGTTGCCATGAGCACGAAGCCGAACCCCATAGTGGTCGGGCGCGAAAGGCGGTCTGAAATTCGGCCAAAGACAACCCCGCCAAAAATGCTGGCTAATCCGAGAAGAGCGAACATCCAACGCGCTGTCGAACCGCTCCACCCCGATGCCACCAGTTGGGCCGGTAGAAAATAGAAAAATAGCGAGTAGGTGATACCAAAAACGACAAAAGCGAACGTGATTGGGCGCCAATGAGGGACTGTGGTCAGAACCGATACGGGAACTTTGACCGAAGTTCCTGGTTTCTCACCACGACGCAACACCAGAAAAAGGCCAAGCAATACGGCGACACCAAAAAGGGCTTGCAGGGCGTACACGGGGCGCCACGAAAACTCATTGCCAGAAACAGTGCGAACTGCTGAAGTTAACGGGCCCGCAAGCATCACTCCCGTACCGATGCCCGAACCGACAAGTCCAATGGCCAGGCCACCTTGGGTCGGGCCGACCATTGACGCAGCTATGCCCGGAGCAGGAACCCATACCAAAGCTGCCCCGAACCCGGCAACAAAGAGCGCTAGAGCCAGCATCCACACACTGGGACTTATCGACATCGATCCGAGCCCCAGAACCGATAACGTCACCCCAATTTTCATTAAGTGGGTCGGGTCACTACGCGTAGATAGAAGTGATGTGAATCCGGTGCCTATGAGGTACGCGACGAGAGGGACGTTGCTTAAGAAACCTGCCAACGTATATGAACCGAGCAGTTCACGATCGATGGCTGTAAGTAACACCGGAAACGTAAAACGCCCAAATCCTTGAGCGACCATCGAGGCCAACCCGATGAGAAGCAACGCTAACCACGCACCTCGCGCCGTTTTGCTCTCGTTTTGTATCGCGGATGTGGGGTTGGATTTACTTTGAGTTACCTCAAATACCAAAGGCCATCGTGAACGTTCGCCACCGTTGACATGACTCATGGGTTGGTTAACCACCAACAACCGAGGTTTTCGGCATTGTGAAACCGAAATTCGCGGTTATTCGAGATTGCGATCTTCCGAAACGGTCGTTGTCGACGACTCGGTCTCTGTATCAACCACCGGACGCATGGCTTCAGCAATTCCTGTTATCGCGCCCAAGACCCCGCTGAACTCTGTGGGAACAACAATCTTGGTTGCTCTACCATCAGCAATTTGAGCCAGAGCGTCAAGGTAACGGACAGCCAAAAGGTCACTCGTTGGGTCTCCATCATGAATCGCCTGGAATATTTGCCGGGTGGCTTCTGCCTCTCCTTCAGCAACGGTTTGTAATCGGTAGCGCTCAGCTTCTGCGACGGTTTTTAGTGCTTGAGCTTCACCCTCAGCGGAGAGAATCGCGCTTTGTCGTTGTCCTTCTGCTTCGAGAATCTGAGATTGTTTTTCGCCCTCGGCTCGAGTGATTTCCGACTCGCGGAAACCCTCGGCTTCGGTCACCGTTGCGCGCCTTGTGCGTTCCGCTTTCATCTGCTCATGCATAGCCGCCATAACATCTGGTGGCGGGTCGATGCGCTGAATCTCTACGCGTACGACACGGACTCCCCATTTGTCTGTAGCTTCGTCAAGTATTTCTCGCAGGGCAGCGTTAATACGGTCTCGCGACGTTAGAGCTCCATCAAGTTGCAGGTCGCCAACCAGGTTTCGCAGATTCGTCTGCGCCAATTTGGTAATGGCCAAGACAAAGTTGGCGATGTTGTACACGAGACGCTGAGGGTCAGTGGGCTCATAAAAAACCACAGCGTCGACCGACACGACGACGTTGTCAGAAGTAATTACTTCTTGAGGTGGCACATCCACGACTTGTTCTCGCATGTCCACGCGTTTAATTGTGTCGATGAAAGGAATGATGATTTGAAGCCCAGATTCTTTCGTTTCTTTGTATTTACCGACTCGCTCAACGATGCCGCGTTCGTAGGGGCGAACGATCTTCACGCCGGCGATAAGAAAAAGAAAAAGAACTAGGGCAACGACGGCTAATAGAACATAGATGAACATTATTTCTCTCCCTGCTCAGAAGTCGCCCGCACCACGACTCGCGTACCTCGTATTTCCATGATCTCAACGGTAGAGCCGGCGCTAATCGGCCCGACATCAGATATGGCTCTCCACTCCTCGCCGCCGACTTTGACCCGGCCTGATTCAGCTGGATCGGCGGGGATGGCTTCTAACGTTCGTCCGAGCACACCGATCAATCGGTCATGACCTGCTCCCGGAGGCGATTCCATAGCGGCCATAGACAGTCTGCTTCTTTTCCAAAAAAACGAGAAGAGAACGCCGCCAAGGCCCACGAAGACAATCCAATCGATTAGGAGTGGCGCACCAAAAAAGGCCATGACCATCGCCACGCTCGCGCTGATCCCGAAGGGAATCAGAATAAATGTTCCCGCTACGAACATCTCACCAGTGACCAGCACCGCAGCGATCATCAACCAGATCCAACGCCAAGTATCAGGTGTAGCGTCCATGAGATCCTTCTGCTTAGCCTAGATTCTATGCCCAGTTCTACGCTTGAGACGCACCCACATCGGCATTGATACCCCGTCGCGCGACGGTTGACCGCTGAGAAAAGTGATTGTGTGGGCTGAGCGTCCTCATTTCGGCCCGGCGAATGCCCGGTACCGCTCAAGCGCGATGCTCTCACACGTGGCGATGTCCTCGGCCAATAGGTAGCGGTCAGCGAGGAGTTGCTCCGCGTGTTGTCGCAACTGAGAGCGATAGTCGTCCTCGTCGATATAGCGTTCGGCGATGGATAGTCGGGGGTCACCGGCGGCTGTGCGGGCCTCTTTATCTCGTGACAGAGGAACAGTTGACCCCACATAATCGAGGATCTGCCCTACCCCTCCGGTCGTGGGGTGGCGTGGGTTCCACCCAGTGTTTGTCGCCACCGGCACTGCTATTTCTGGAAGGCGAATGCCCGCAACCTCATTCCCGCTCTCGTCAACCGCAGACACGAGGCATGGATACGCAGCGCCGACAGGCTCAGCCGGGTATGCACCTATGCCTTCTGGCTCGCCTGGACCCAAATCGATTGGACGAATAGTCGACAGAGCGCTTGGTACTGGCCGAGTCAGTCCTTCAACAGCTTCAAGTGAACCCACGACGGCTTCTCGAGACACCGCTGAGCCTTCTGAACTGCGGGGTACCGCGTTAGGGGGCGGTTCGACATCATCGGCAATCCATGCCAACAAATTCGTAATCGCTGCCCGCATCAGCGGGGTGTAGTCAACGGTGTTGAAGTAGTTGGCGCCTTGGCTTCCAAAGATGCTCTGAGATATCAACGGCAACATGCCGGGACTGTGCTGGGTGGAGGAGAACAAATAGCGGCGCGTCGTGGCAGGCGGTTCGATATCTGAACCATCCAGCATCGATGTATGGGCAAGTGAAGCGTCACCACGCCAGTACTCCGACGCAGTATCGGTATAAAAAACTCGGGGCACGTGACCAACTTCACGTTGACGATCGAGCAAGCCCTCCGTTGATCCGGTGTGAGGGTCAAGTTGGGGGTCATCGGCGAAGGGGGGTCTATGACCGAAGCTGGGTGTGGGTTGAACCGATGGCTGTCCTACTCGATGATTGAACTCGCCTCGCCGGCCCCCTGCTATGTGCACTAACAGTCCGTCGTATACGGCGTTTCCGTCCTCGTCAAGATTTAGGCCAAGGTGGAGCGAGGTACGCAGAAAACGCCCGCATTGGGACTGACCTGTAGCAATGAGATGGTCAAGTTCGCCGGAACAGGGGTTCGACGCCTTCTCTGAACGCAGGAAAGCACCGAGGTCGCGGACGGCCAAAAGACCGACCCCAACGACCGGGCACTGTGGCGTGCGGTACACGAGGTCATAAATACGACCGGGCTCAAATCCTGTTGAGAGCCAGACGTGGTCAGGGTCGGGAACTGGCTGGCCCGACCCGTCATCTCGAGCGAAACTCCAGGAACTGCGCGACATCTCCTCGGGTTCTCCCCAGATGCCGTCACGGCGCAACAGACGAGCCGACGCGTCGTTTAGGTCACCCGTTGGGAGGGGTTGATGACCGCCGAGAAGTCCTACGTGGTGATCGGTGAGGTCAACCGACATCGTTTGCTGGTGGATTTGTAGGCGCACTTGTACTTCAGCGTCGATTTCGTCGCCCATGTCATCAACGACAAGGGGGGCGGTCAGCCCCATTCGGCCAGCGCTACGGGGGACATCCCACTGCCAGCCGCACCAAGCCATTGTCCAGCCATGCCGAAACAGGAACCCGTCACCGGGATCGATCTCAGCTGTCGGCTCCACCAACCGGGGCGCTCGGTTAAACAGGCTGCCCGCAGTTCGGTATCCCCTATTGGGCACCTCCACCAAGGCAGCTCGACGGGACAGGTTTGGATCTACGGGTCGTAGGACGGTGACGTCACCGTCGTAGTGAACCAAACCATCGGAGCCTCTTGTCGTTGAAGCCAAATCAACAATTTGCTGGTTGACGGCGGATGAAGGGTCGACGGCGTAGTGCGCCACAGCATCGATCCGCTCATAGCGCCCGACATTCCCGAACGAGACGCCGTTCGCGAAGCTGTAACGGTTCTGGATCTCAAAATCGACAATTCCCATTAGCCCCCCAGTATCAAAACCAATGTCACCGCAACTGTGGCTACCTATCTACACAAGAGCATCGAGGATGACAGTCGATCGCTCGTTGTATTACAACACACGAGGTCAAGTGCGGCTTAGATCAATCCAGTACCACCGTTGTTTCCCCTGCGAGAATTGGCTCTGCCCCTCTCCATCCAGGACCCCGCCGTGCTTTTCGATAGTGCGGATAGATGCCAGGTTGTCGGACGCGCAAATCAGCAGCGTCCGTTGAATCCCTAGGCCTTGACACTGTCCAAGAACGCTTCCGAGCATTGCGGTCGCAATGCCCTGTTGACGATGCGAACTGGCAACCGCGTAACCAATATGTCCACCATCTTGTTCCAGTAAAGGCGTAAGCCGATGGCGGAGATTGATGACGGCTCGAAGGGTTCCGTCTACTTCCCAAAACCAAGTTGAGTTCGGAACACGGCCCTCCGCTAGCCGTTCGCCATTACTCCAAGCTCGCAGCAATGCCGCGGCGTGTTCAATGGAGTCATCTCGATGACAAAAGTACCCGTGTAGCTCGTCGGGTGTGGAGTCGAATTCACTCAAGAACGTCTCAAGCGCCTCCACATGATGCACCTCTAAAGACACGAGCCGACCGGGCGTCTCGAAGGATGCAGATTGCGGAGTGATGGCGGCCACCATACCCAGCGGTTGCCGTTCAACCCAGCAATTCGCGTGTGCTAACCCGAATCAGGGCCCACCAATAGGTTTGTAACAGCTCGTCTAACTGCCGCATCCCGGATCACTCTCCAAAGTATTCACCTCGCTACGTCGACACGTTTTAGAGTCTTGTCCAATGAACTCACCTGAGAGAAGAGCAGATCTAGACCCGCCGGACCGCCAGAGAATGACTCATGAAGAAGCGGTCATTTGGGCTGAAGGAATGGTCCCTGCTTTGGTTGAGAGAGCAACTGAGGCAGAACATCTAAGGGAGTTGCCTCAGTCCACAATCGACGAAGTCACCGCCTCTGGTGCTTTTCGCCTTCTGGTTCCATCAGATCTTGGAGGTTGGGGTCTAGGTTTACGCTCCATCACCGAAATAGCACGGGTGATGGCGCACGGCTGCGTTTCTTCAGCTTGGACCATTTCATTCCTAATGCTGCATAACTGGTTCGTCGCGCGAGGACCAAAGGTTCTCCAAGACGATCTTTTCGCGACACGACCATATGTGATGATGCCGTGCCCTCTCGCGCCCACAGGAACGGCCATACCTGTTCCCGGCGGTTACAAGATGACAGGACGTTGGCAGTGGGCGACTGGAGTCCAGCATGCCGACTGGGTAATGGTTAATACGTTGGTAGATCGCGATGGTGAACCCGAGTCGCGATTCTGCGCGGCCCCGATCTCCGACGTCGAGGTTGATGATGTTTGGCGGACATCGGGCATGCGTGGAACGGGCAGCAACGACATTGTCGCGGATCAAGTCTTTGTCCCCGAACACCGAACTATCACCGCTGCAGATTTTCGAGGCGATGAACCTCCTGGGGCTGGGGTCCGCTCCGACCCTTTCGTCCGTTACCCGCTGACGCCGGTGTTGGTTCTAGTGGCAGCAGCACCCGCTCTGGGTGGCGCAGAAGCCGCCGTCGACTTGTTCCGTGAACACATGCGCGAACGGCTACTGCCTTACTCCGCTGGCGAACGCCAAGCAGCGCAGCCCACCTCTCAAGTCCGACTAGCGGAAGCACTCGCAACAGTTCGAGCAGCTCGACTCGTGTGGCAGAACGCGATCGACGATGTTTGCGACATTTATGACGCTGGGCGTCAACTCGATCGCGTTGAGCGCAGCCGTTATCGGCTAGCTGCGGCGCATACGGTTCGACTGTCAGTCCAAGCGGTCAACATCGTGTTGGAGGGATCTGGGGCCTCGGTGTTCTTCGAAGATTCGCCCTTAGGGCGCATCCAACGTGATCTCGTCACTATCAAGGGCCACGTCGTCTACGACTGGGACCGCGCAGCTCAATTGGTCGGAAAACTCGAGATCGGCTGGGAACCAGGGCCAACCGACATGCTCTAATTGGGTCAATCGTTTCCCTCTGACCCAATCTCAGATATATCTGTAACGCCGCGCCTAGACCGGAGTGCTCGCAACCTCGTCGTCGTGAGTGAAACGACCTCTGACGGCCACACTTCTCGCTTCAGGTAGCACCAGCACCAAACCCAAGAAAAGCGCGACCCAAATCAACCCCGGAATAACGAGTAGCACCCTGACTTCAACTACTTCAGCGAACTGTCCAAAACCAAGATTCAAGATAGCCATGTGTCCCGCTGCGATCATGATGTAGAACGACATGACTCTGGCGCGGAACCGGTCCGCCACTACACCTTGTACAAGCGTCGCTGACAGCGCCATGTAACTCGCTTGGCTGATGCCCGCGAGAACAGCTGCGGGGAGCACGAGGCTGGGGCTTGTAGCGACTCCCAACAATGCAATCGACAACCCGGATGCAATGCCACTAGCAACGAAACTGGCAGCTCGCGTAGATGCTTTTTGGAGCTGGGAAACCCCCAGGGTTCCTACCAAGGCACCTCCGCCGAGTGCTATGAGAATCGAGCCGTACAAACCCTCTGAGCCGCCGACCTTGTCAGATAATGCGGGCAACATTGAATCAAAGGCCATCGTGAAGGAACAGTGAGCACCAACCATCCCTATTACCGTTAATAGTCGGCGGTCAGCTGCTATGTAGCGGAGGGCAGCTTTTAGGTCTGCGCTCAAGGTGGTAATCGCAGCAGCAATCGCCCCCTTAGGTTCTTGATCTCCCTTAGGTACCGTTTCAGCTGCCATGCGCGAAGCTTCGTTAGCTTCGCTTCCCACTCGGAATGCGCAAAATAAAGCAAAAGCTAGAAGAACTGCTGCCACCGCAAAAACAGCACTGACCCCCAACGTGCTTAAGAAGGCGGCCCCAAAAAGAGGGCCAGCCAATCGAGACCCATGCTGAGATAGGCCACTTAAGGCAACTGCATTGGTTAGGTGAGGCCGCGGAACTGAAGTCGCGACGAGAGCTTGACGAGTCGGAACCGTAATCGCTTGAGCAGACCCTGTAGCAAACGCCAACACACCCACGTGCCAAACCTGGGCGAGATCCAAAGCAGTGGCGAAAGCTAAAACTATGGCACCCACGACCCCGAACGTCCCACCGGCTATCAGCACTTTGCGGCGTTGCACCCGATCGGCCATAGCACCTGCAATGGGACCAACCACCACAAAGGGAATGAAACTCGCGAAAGTGACCCAACCCACCGCTGCGGTGGAACCTCCACTTAAGTCGTGCACCAACCACCCTCGCGCCAATACCAAAGCCCAGCGCGACCCGGTGCTGAAGAAGCCATTAGCGAAGAGCCACCGAAACTGCGTTGACCGCATGGCAGGAAATCGACCTACCGAATTTTCTGTCGACTGCTCCACCTGGCAAAGCTAGCTCGCCCAGTCAGGCACGGTAATGAGGGGACACGTTTTCTGAGGTGCGGGTATCGGGTCCACTAACTCTGTGGCCCTCAATTGTTCTTCACAACAAACTCCCGCCCACCTCAATTAACACGAAAACGGTCTAAACCTGGTCACGCAGGAAAGATGTCTGATTTCGAACAAATTGTTGGTGCCCGTGGGTTCGATAGCTAAATAAGACTCGAACCCTCCATTTAGGAGCTAGACAGGAGGAACGTCGACTCTTGGAGTGGTAGATGGCTGATGTAACAGTGAATATTCGCGACGATGGACCATTGCTGGTGCAGGGGCCTTGTGTCCTAAAGGACCAGGCAGGGAACATCGTGCGGGAGAGCGACAACATGGTGGCTCTTTGTCGATGTGGTTTGTCCAACAGCAAACCAATGTGTGACGGAAGCCACACTGACAACTTCGATGGGACCCTCAACCCACCGGATTGAGATCGCGGGTGGCGTTTCTGCCACGCTCAACGAAACTTTGGGGCGCGTTTCTCCAGAAATGCGTTGACAGCTTCACGATGTTCAGGAGTTGATCCGGCTTCCTCGTTCGCCCGTCCCTCTCGGCGCTGGACGAGATCTAAGTCAGTTTCGCTCGCGTTCTCGGTCAGCAATTGTTTTGTGAGTTGCAATGATGAGGGAGCGTTTTCGGCGTAGCTGCGAGCGCGCGTGATCGCGGCGTCGACCACATCGTCAGGCACGACTTCATCCACGAGACCAATTATTTTCGCCTCGTCGCCTGAAATGGTCCTACCCGACAGAGCTAAGTCGGAGGCCATCCCCCAGCCGCAGCGTTGCACCAAGAAGTGAGAGGAGGCGAGTTCAGGCACCACCCCCATCTTCACAAATCGGGCAGAAAGCTTGGCGTCGGACTGGGCGACTATGAAATCCATGGACAGCAACATGGTCAAACCGAGTCCGATCGCTGGACCATTGACTGCGGCCACCATGGGCTTCGAGTCGCGCACAAGCCCTACCCAGTTCACTGACTCGGTGAGCGCGCCGTAGCCAAGTGATTCGTCCTCCAACGTCGCGCCAAAAACATCGCCTATATCAGCGCCGGCACAGAATGCTCGACCGTCACCCGTCATGACGAACGCGCCAACAGACTTATCAACGTTGCCCTCTTCGATCGCGTGAACCAGTTCGGTATGCATCCGTTCCGTCCAGGCATTGAGCCTCTCCGGCCGCGAGAGAACCAGAAGTCGGACCTCTTCGCGATCCTCAACTTTGATTTGTTGATAATCCATAGGACTCCCCCGGTCGCCAATGTCCAATTGAAACCGTAGCCCCCGGATCGTCTTCGGGTTTTACTGTTGTTTTCTAGGGTCGGGTTATGAGGGAGAGGCTCGATTCATCGGTCCAAAGAGTTGACCGTGCTCCATCAATGGACTCGTGTCGGGTGACGACCAGTTCGGTCCAAACCTGATCGGCGACGAGACCCATATCCGCTCTGAGACGCAACGCTACGTGGCCATCAGTTGGCTTTGCCGCGACTTCGTAACTAACGGTCAACAAAGAAACCACGAAGATTTCGTCTTCCCCGCGACCCTGGTCGATGGCGAAATCATCGGGTGCACCATCAAATGGGCAAAAGCAGTACAACAAGCGGGCCTTTAGTCCCCGTGTGCGATCGGGTATCGCAGCCACGTATGCAGGGTCTGATTGCATATCTAAATAGGCGGCTCGTCTCGGGTAACGAACCAGCAAAGCCCTGTCCCATTGGGTGCTCCCAAAAACGTCACCCCCATAGGCCAAAGACCCGCCTCTGGCAGAAACAGTCCCGTACGCGACTTTGCTGTATCGGTCGTAAGCATCTCGACCGCCTGTATCGGCGAACGACAGCAAGTTCAACATGACAATCGCAGAAGAATCAGGTTTCGCTGCCAACTCAGCGATGGTCTCGGGGCTGGGATTAACGGCGCTAGTGGGGTTCGGGGCTATCAAGTTCAGGTCCTATCTCAACTTTTCGGTGCACATTTTTGGAGCGAACGGAATCGGTACCTATTTTCCGTTGTTGGGTCCAATGACTATGGAAACATTCGACAGGGAACAAAGTTAATTCGATGGAGCGGCGAGTTCGACGGGCGGTATCGAAACGATCTCCTCGTCGGTGGAGTGGTCTTTCCACATCAGCACAACGAATTTCGCGTCGGCGTCAAGAGCGGTCAATTGGTAGTGCCAGATGCCTCGCCCAATAGTGACGCCCACACCCGGGCCAACCATAAACCCGCGAATGTCAGATAATTCAGGGCTCGCTGATACGACAACCACCCATCTGCTGACCTCCATCGGAACAAAAGTCTGACTTGAGAATGGGTGACGTTCGAGCTGTTTCATCGTTATCGGCAACTGGACGGCACGAACATGAGTTGTTGAAAGTGCCACGGGTCGATGGTCATGTGACAAGGAAGCAGAAAATGATTCACGGCCATATGTCTCAGAGGCGACGACGAGTTGACCATATGGCGAGAAGTTTTCGGCGGTAACGGGTACGACTCGTACTGTCATCTGGGGTTCACACTCTTTGCGGAGGATGATTGTTTATCCAGTGTTTTGCGATGTCAAGACGAGAACAAAGCCACACTCCGGGCAACTGGGCCACATGGTCAAGAACTCCCAGCAGCCCAGCAAACCGGGTCGGTTGGCCAACAATTCTTGAGTGGAGGCCGATTGAAATCATGGTCTGCTGAGCCTCATTTTCTCGTAATAAAACGTCGATACCACCATTTATGTAGTCAGCCCACTGACCGCCGGGCATAGTCAGTAATTTCGCGTCATTGCTGGTCAGCGAGTACGGAATCACTAAGTGATCGTTAGCGCCTACTTTGGACCAATACGGAATATCGTCGTTGTACGCGTCCGAGTCGTACAGAAAACCGCCGTGTTCGATTAGCAACCGTCGGGTGTTCACCGACGGTCCGTAACGGCAGTACCAGCCTTGTGGCTGGTAGCCGAGCGACCGTTGGAAACTTTCGACGGCGAAAGCAATTTGTTCTCGCTCCGCGCTCTCACTTAGAGCCTGGTGATTAATCCATCGGTAACCGTGGCTGCACACGTCATAGCCAGAATCAACGATCGCTTGCGCAATTGAAGGATTCCGTTCTAATGCAAGCGCGCATGCGAATGCCGTGAGTGGCAGGTCTCGGTTCTGAAACTCTCGGTGGATTCTCCAAAAGCCAGCGCGACTGCCGTACTCAAATAGCCCCTCGGCGGCTAGGTCACGTGTTTCTCCTAGATTCACCGACGAGTCAGTCAGCCGATTTTCGGTGTACCCATCGCCATCAGGGATCGATGGTTCTGACCCTTCTTCGATGTTGAGCACAAAGTTGATCGCTAACCGAGCATCTGCGGGCCAGTCGCAGGTCGGTGCTACTCCCCCATATCCAATGAAATCGCGCGATGGCTCACCGTTCATTGTGTTGCCCGCTCGTACCACGACATGTCTTTAACCGTGATCTCGTCACTGTACGAAACGTCGAATGCGCCACTTAACGTGACTAGCCATAAGGCTCCTGTTTCGGTGTACATGGGTCCGTGGAAATGGCCTGGAGGAAAACTGAAGTAGGTGGGGCCTTCAAAGTGCTCTTCCCCGTACCAGCAATCACCTTCCAGGAGGATGTCTTCTTGGTAGACGGAGTGCGCTTCGGCAGCTGCTGTATGCCAACCCGGCGGTTCTTTGATGAGAAGAGAGGTCGCTCCTGTGGCGCTATCTCTCGACAAAACGCGGGCTAAGCCATATTCGGTGATATCCAGAGCGGCGGGTTGGTCGGATTCGTCACCCCACAACGAGCTGGTCGATTGCCAAGGAATGTCAGCGAATCTGACCCCGTTAACAGCTTCTCTCGTCATTGTGGGGAGCCTAGTTTCACTATGCGAAGCCTGACTTCGTGAAAACGTTTCTCATCGATGTGGGTTCGGGCTCGACTCAATCAAATCCAGCAGTGGACCGTCGATACGTGACTAAGAGCGTGTCCTTCTAGACATCGAGGCCCATCAGATCTCGATGAGACAGCGGTCGTCGTCTGAGTCAAGTCGTCGGTGCTTGGGGCCATCCCGGGACTCCATCGTCTCGCTGCACTCCACATGAGTTCAAAAGTCCACTCACTAGTCGGTACTGAAGGGCAGCGGCCATGAACTCGAGCATCTCTGAAACTGAGTAGAGGCGAGTGAGTTTGAGCCACGTGGCGTCGCTTACACAGTCGTCGTTGTAAAGGTCGTCAACCATCTGTAGCAACGCAACTTCGTCTTCCTCCCAGCCATACTCAGTGACAGGTCTGGTTAACCAATAGATTTCATCTTCTGTAAGCCCAACATCGAGCCCAAAGAGGGTGTGTTGGCCAAATTCGTACACCGATTGACAATTCCATCCCATGCGCAAGATGACCATTTCTCGTAGCCGAGGAGGCACCGTTCCCTTAAACAGCAACTGACGAGAAAACCTTCCTACGCCAACCGAAACCATTTCGTTGTGGGCCAGAGTCGCTGTGACGTTTGCCGCGTTGACCGCCGAACTCTTCATGGCTTCTTTGGCTTCTTCTAGAGCTTTAGGCAAAGGTTCAACGCGAGCTGAATTAGGACGAATGGGCATAAGCCCAGTATGCCTGTTCCAACTATTCGGCTCGGCCGACATGACCACATATACCTGGGTCGATGATTCTCACCGACCAAACACCTCAGGCCGATGGGTCAAGCCGTCTAGGGAGGACGTCCACAAGTCCTGGCGGCAAAAACGTTGGACCGTTCGATATTGAGAGCTATTTAGGGCAATACCAAAGCGGCTCAACCGCAAAAAACCCGTGGGCACCTCTAACTGCTACTAAATTATTGATTATGAAGCGAAAAAGTTTCGCCGATATGGATTGTCCGATCGCTCGTGCCCTCGAGGTCGTCGGCGATTGGTGGACGCCGCTCATCCTTCGCGAGGTCGTGTGTGGGGGTACCAAAAATTTTCAGGATCTCGAAAACAACTTAGGGATAGCGCCAGCTGTGCTTAGTAGCCGTTTAAGTGCCCTGGTCGATAATGGGTTACTCGAACGCAAGCGATACTCAGAACACCCAGAGCGTTTCGAGTACATCGCCACTAGTGCGGCCAACGATTTTCGAAATGTGCTCGATGAGTTGTTTGACTGGGGCACTAAATGGGCCAGTAGCCCGCAGCGCTAGCACTACTTCTTGCTTGGAACCCGCCCCGGCGGTTCCGCGACAAACACAGTAGACTAACTTCTATGAGCGTAGTGAATGAGGGTGGCTCTCCGTTGGAGTTGCCACGTGTGACAAAGACTGCATGGAAGGTACTGATCGCAACCTCCCTCACGAATTTTGCGGTCGGCCTCGACATGTCGATGACCAACGTCGCAATCCCTGACATTCAACGAAGTTTCCCTTCAGCCAGTACCGCAGATCTCTCTTGGGCAATCACTTTTTACATGGTGGCCTATGCAGGCTTTCTCATCGTAAGTGGCCGCTGGGCTGATCGATTTGGGCGCCTTCGAGTTCTCAACATCGGATTTGGGTGCTTCGTCCTTGGATCGGCGCTCCTCACTTTGATGCCTACAGTTTCAACTTTGGTCGCGGCAAGGGGACTCATCGGCATCGGCGCAGCCATGGCAGCTCCAGCATCGCTAGGACTCGCAGTTGCCGCCTGGCCAGCCGAACGTCGAGGAACTGCCGTCGCAATTTGGAGCTCAACCTTGGCGCTCTCATCTGCAATAGGCCCAATAATTGGTGGATTCGCCATAGAACTCGGCTCTTGGCGTTGGGCGTTTGCCTTGAATGTCCCCATCGGCATTTTGGCCCTGGTATGGGGAGCTCGCGTTCTGACAGAAAGCTCTCGCGACCCAAATGCAAGCCGTCCAGACCTCACAGGTTCGTTCTTAATAACAGCCGCTACTGCTGGTCTCGCTCTAGTAATCGTCCAAGGCGGAGAGTGGGGTTGGCTCTCACTCACAGTTCTCGGACTTCTGGCCTCAATAATTGTTGCCGGAACGCTCCTAATTCGCCGCATCGCTACCCATCCCGATCCCATCCTCCCCAAAGCACTCCTTACGATTCGTTCTTTTCGCGTTGCAAACATCACCATCTTTCTGTTCGGACTCGGATTTTTCTCCGCGATGCTGACAATGGTCCTCTACCTCACCGAAATAGCGGGCTACTCCACTGTCAAAACCGGATTCGGAGTTAGCGTGCTAGCTACGGCCGCATTCGTGACCTCGAATGTCGCAGGACGTCTTGCGGATCGTTTCGGATACCGGCGCGTCGCCATGCCCGGGATGTGCCTTTTCGTTTTCGGCTGTTTGTGGCTGACTCAAAGAGCAGGCCAGGACCCAACATTTTTTGTTGACGTGTTCCCCGGGTTTGTTCTTCTCGGATTGGGAATCGGCTCTGGACCCCCAATTTTGGCAGCCGCTGCTGTTTCTGATGTGAATCCTGAAAACTTCAGCGTGGCTGGAGCCATAGTCCAAACAGCCCGCCAGTTGTCAGGGGCTATCGGCGTCTCGGTCGTGGTAACTATCCTGGGAAATGCTCCCAGCGAGACCTCGTTTCGTTCAGCATTCTTGTACCTCGGATTGGTCACCGGCCTAGCGGTTGTAATGGCCAGTCGGCTTCCGTCACTCCAGAACCACAAAAACTAAGTTTTCCAACCTGCCCCAGGGGAATCTGTCGACGGTAGGCGCTTTCAAGCCGCGTTGGCGTGCCGCAAATACCCATCGAGCATCTGCAGCGCTTCCTCGCGAGTAACTCGAAGAGAAACAATTACTTCTGCTCCGGGGTTCTCCATTGAGATGGAACGTCGCAAGAGTTCGATTTGTACGTGGTTAGTGAGGTCATTAGGTCCAGGAATTCGCATACCAGTAGGAATAGCTCCGGGGTCTGACACCCGACCCGAAACCCCAACAGTTGAAGACTCTCAACGTGGAGAGGACAGATCAAACTAGGTTTGTGGCTCAGTCTGACGGCGAGGGGGTCGGGTGCCTGAGGAACAACAAACGCTGATGCTCGATGACATCCACGTAGTTGATTTCAGTCAGTACCTGGCGGGCGCAGGGGTCAGCCGCATGTTGGCGGAGATGGGCGCCGACATAACCAAGGTCGAGATCGGTCCTATTGGCGATGGGGGCCGACTCCTACCCGTCCTTAAAGACGACAGGAGCGGTTTTTTCATTCAACACAACCGCGGCAAAAAAAGTGTTGCCCTCAATTGGGAACACGCCGAGGCTTTAGAGATCGCTAAAGCCCTAGCGGTGCAGGCTGATGTGGTTCTGGAAAATTTTGGCACTGCAGACGTCTTGAAGCGTCGCGGACTCGATTACGAGTCAATCCGGGCGCTAAACCCCAGCGTGATCTACCTCTCTGTTTCAGCTTTCGGTCGAACCGGACCATGGGCAAATAAACCTGGGTTCGATTTCATAGCCCAGGCAGCATCCGGGTTGATGCATATGACCGGGTCACCGAGTGCACCCCCAGGGGTGGTGTGGAGCGCCATCGCCGACAACAACGCCGCCGTTCATGGTTTCGCCGGTCTCGGCTATGCCTTGTATCACCGCGAAAAAACAGGAGAAGGACAATTCATCGACCTTGCCATGGTCGACTGCCTTTTCCATCATCACGAAATCGCGCTTGAGGCCTGGCATTTAAGTGAAGGCGACTTTGTACCCCAACGTATGGGGCAACATCATGAACTGATTTTCCCAGTTGGGCTATTCCAAGGACCCGAAAGTTGGATAGCCATGCTCGCTCTTGATCTCCAGTGGGAAAATGTCTGCAAGGCGATGGACCGACTGGATCTATTCGATGATCCCCGTTACGCCAACAGTTCGGACAGAGCGCAAAGACGCGAAGAGCTAATTCCTGTTGTCGAAGAATGGATGGCGACATTCAAAAGCGATCGGGCGTTACTCGACCACCTTGAGCACCATCGAGTTCCCGCTAGCCCAGTACTTAGTCCGATAGATGCCATTGATCACCCACATTTCAAAGCCCGAGACATGGTCAGATGGGTCGATGACCCCATCCTTGGTTCCGTGCCTATACCCGGGTTTCCTTGGAAGTTCAGCACTCAGAGTGAATTGCCGGAATTAACGGCACCCATGCTCGGCGAACACAACAGTCAGGTCTTAGAAACAAAACTCGGTTACGACGCGGACCAAATCGAAGAACTCAAGCGGTCTGGCGTCCTGGTCGAAGGTGCAACATAACCATTCCGAAAACCACAACGAGAAATCGCCGTAACTCTGTTTAGGGCATTCAACCCCGAGGCGACTGACCTAGGTTCTGTGCGGTGCACAGCAGATACATTGCGAGTGCGTTCGGTGACCAAGCACAATTCGATCTTCGACACCGAATCTAGAAACCCTCACCAATGAGGCATTTCTCGTAGCAACCGAAGTTGTTCCGACTCTCCCGCCACACGCGTCTAGCGCGATACTGGGCTCCATGCTGACTGCATTGATCACTGGAACCTCCACAGGCATCGGACGGGCAACTGCTCTTCAACTCGCCCGAGACGGAATGCAAGTCTGGGCCTCGATGAGGGACACCTCGATGGGTGAATCCCTCGAAGAAATAACTTCCGACGAGCACCTTGATTTACGCGTTATTCAACTAGACGTCGAAGACGAACAATCTGTAGCGAAAGCATTTGGTCATATTGGCGGCGTCGACGTTCTTGTTAACAACGCTGGCCTCAGTCCAGTCGGTTCAGTCGAAGAGTTCGACCTTGCAGCGTGGAAACAACTTTTCGAAACGAACGTCTTCGGTTTGATACGTTGCACTCAGGCGGCCCTTCCCGCTATGCGCACTAAAGGGTTTGGTCGAGTGATCAACATATCTTCAGTGGCGGGCCGCGTCGCAATACCTATGTTTGGGCCCTACTCGTCGACTAAGTGGGCGGTAGAGGCAATCAGCGAGTCTCTTGCTTCTGAAGCCGCGATATTTGGAATACATGTAACCCTGATCGAACCTGGTGCCGTTGCAACTCCCATCAGAGACAAGACGGGCCAACCCAGCAGAGAGAGCCCATATCGGCCCGCCGCCAAAAATTGGGGGTTCAGCGTCGGCTACGACCATGCTCGCCCTTCCGAGCCAGAAGAAGTGGCTACCGCCATTTCTTCTGTTATCAAAAACCCGTCACCACCTCTCCGCATGACCGTGGGTAGAGGAGTAAAACAAATGATCGAACTACGCGACAGACACAATGACGAAGAATGGTTGGACCTGTGGTCAGCGGACACTGGTGATTTTTTGACTCGCTGGCAATCTCTTACTGGAGATGACCTAACTGAACTGCCAGACGCCTGAGGTGACAAGATTGACGCATGAAAGCAGTCGGCGTTAATACGTATGGTGGCCCTGAAGTCCTAGAAATAGTAGACCTCCCGGAAGAGCAGGCAGGCCCAGGCGAAGTGCGGCTGCGAGTCTTTGCCGCGGCAGTGAATCCCACCGACACTCTGGCGCGGAACGGGTCACGAGTCGAAACACAAAAAATTGACCCACCCCCTTACGTGCCGGGAATGGATGCTGCAGGGATAGTGGATCAAGTTGGCCCGGAGGTAACCACCGGTATAGGCGTTGGCGATGCCGCCATGGCAATGGTCGTACCCCGGGGTGCTCATGGCGCATACCGGGAAAGCATCGTTCTGAAAGCTTCTTCGGTAGTTCCTTCGCCTAAGGGTTTTAC
>TARA_B110000014_G_scaffold244335_1_pt1 | contig 43150 bp, 46 predicted proteins | sample TARA_B110000014 | Tara Oceans TARA_B110000014 (sample SAMEA4396468) | marine metagenome | biome: Westerlies Biome; feature: [MES] marine water layer (ENVO:01000295) within the mesopelagic zone...; material: water (ENVO:00002006), including particulate matter (ENVO:01000060) such... | reverse complement strand
GGGTTTAAGCCGTCCTGTTGAACCCAAACGACTTCGACTCCCAGGGACTGCGCCCAATTGGCGACCTCTCGATCGTTGCAAACAACATAAGTCGAAAGATCTCCGGCAGCCGTAACAACGCGTTGAGCCATCGATCGCGCCAAAGTTTCTCTGGCTTCGGCATCTAGGCGTTCACTGAGACGATTTTTTGCCTGACGAAAGTCTTTTATCGGTACAAGCACTGCTGTGACTTGGTCATCGAATGCAGTTGGGGGTGCCATCAGAAGCGATTCTATTGTTCTTCTTTGCGACACTTCGTGGTGATAGCCGGTTGAATGTCGGTCTGTGCAACTTAGCGCTCTACGCTGACCGTACTGATGAAGATTCTGCGCCGGCCTTTCCGCTCTCGCCAAATAAAAGTGCGACGTCAACTTCCCCCTAGCAACTGGGTCCAGCCGTGGTGGATTGACCGCTTCAGGGAACAGACGCAAAGCCCCGAAACTGAACTCCCTCAATCAAATAATGTGGCGAGGTCTTGGACCCTGACCGGCACGCTTGAGAGCGTCCTTCGCGTCGCTGTGGATCCGCGTGGTTTGATATCGGTTAAACCAGGATTTTGGTCACTTGACTGGTGGCTGCGGGTAGACGAAGCCTGGATCTATCCAGCGCAGCACGGATCCGTTCGACAGCGTGTTGTCGATGGTGCTCCAGTTGTTGAGACTGTTATCCGAGTTGCAGGTGGCGATGTTATCCATCGCGTGTACGGGGCAAGACTTGAGGCTGATTACACCGTGGTTGAGGTTGAGAATCAGGCGTCAAGACCGGTTGCTCTTGGGTTAGCTGTCCGACCATACGACCTTCTGGGTGGCGGGAGAGTCGAACAAATCGAACTCAATGATCAAGTTCTTTCTGTAGATGGCAGGGTTGCCTTCATATGTGGGCGCACTCCTGGACGACTAATCGTTGGTGCAGGTGGAATCGATCCTGCCAGTTTGATAGACGACGTAATTGCCGGAGATTTCTCCGTCACATGCGACGCGGGGATGGCCAGTGCGGCGATCATCGTGCCGCTCGTTCACGGATCAACTTTTCGAGGTGCGATTCCTTCTGAGGAAGTGAGCAATCAAGAGATAATTTCTCGACTTCCATCTGGTCAACAGGTTGCAGCCGGTTGGGGAAAGCATGCTGTCAACGCTTGTCGGTTCGTGTTGCCTCCCGGGCGAATTAACGATCTATTTGACGCGTCTCGGCAGTCCATCCTCTTGGCTTCCACTGGAGAAGATGTGGATCCCGCCCCGGGCGGTCCTCCCCATAGAGCGGGCGACGAGGCAGCAGTTCTGATGGCCTTAGCGGAGTCGGGTTATCGCGCCACCGTCAGGGACATACTCATTTCTCGCGCTCAACGCCAAAATCGACTTGGTGCAGTTATTCATAAAAACCTGGACGTCACAGCGGCAACTATTACCGCAGCGGACCGCGCGCTGGAAATCGCGCCTGACCCAGCTCTAGCGCAAGCATTATCGGAGTTTGTTGCGGATGGAGCCCGGTGGATTCTCGCGAATCCCGCTGAAGGTGTGTCCGAGGCGCTTGTCGCAGCTCATAACTTGTTAGTGCGCGTAGGTGCGGAAAAAGCCGCCCGTGAGTTATCTGAACTGCTTCCATGGAATGTCGAATCGGATACGTCGGCTGTCGCCTACGACGAAAATATTGATGCAGTGAAGTTGGCTAGATCGGCCTTTGAGCTATCAGTAAACGACCCGAGGAAGGCTTTGGTCACGCTTGAAGAACTCGCCTTTTTGGCATCGTCCACGTTGAACTGGCCGTCGCGGATTAGCCCAAGCACGCGAACCGGAACCGGCGGCGCTGGCCATGACTTGTGTGTCACAGCGTGGTTTGTCCGATCAGTGCTTCGTCTTTTGGTAGATGACAGAGATGATTGCCTCCGCGTCGCTGCGGTATGGCCAAATGAATGGCACGCACAAGGAGTTGAAGTCCATCGGGTGCCATCGCGTTATGGGAATGTTTCCTGGGCCGTTCGTTGGCACGGGGACCGCCCTGCGTTGCTGTGGGAAGTGGAAGAAGGCCCGTCCGATTTGGTAGTGAAGGCACCCGGTTTGGATGCAAACTTTCAAGGGGAAGGACCGGCGGGCGAGGAACTGCTCGCGTCAGTGCCGCGCCGAAGTGTCGACGCGCCGGAAAACAGCGATGCACCTGACGCTCCCTCCTCGGGGTCTTTCACGTAAGGCGAGATCGCCAAAGAACCTCCACTTGCGGAGTACGGTTCGTTTGTGGCCGTCAGCGATCCGCCAAATTTGAATCAAGAACGCCAATGTTGGGAGCGCGGCGAATCACTCATCGTAGGTGTCGATGAAGTAGGGAAGGGAGCTTGGGCCGGCCCGCTGACCGTTGGAGCGGTCGTGTTGGCTTCGAAAGGGCGGGTTAATGGAATTCGTGACTCGAAGATGCTTCGTCCAGCGGCCCGCGAACGTCTCTTCGCCCGAATTGGAGACTGGGCAACAGCATGGTCGGTTGGACATGCGAGCGCCCAAGAATGTGACGAGTTAGGAATGTCCGATGCGCAACGACTTGCAACTCGCAGGGCTTTAAGCCGACTTTCAGTCACTCCAGATCGCGTGCTACTCGACGGTAACTGGAACTACATAGATTGGCTTCCGAGCACCGTGATCGTAAAAGGAGATCAGACCTGCCTCTCGATAGCGGCGGCTTCGATAATGGCTAAGGTCGTTCGTGATCGCATTATGTCAACATCTGCGGCTGACTTTCCTGCCTACGTCTTCGAGAAGAACAAAGGATACCCAGCCCCTCAGCACCGTATGGCTCTGGCTGGCTACGGTCCTTGCGTCATCCATCGGAAGAGTTGGGCGTTTATGGACCATCTACCATGGACTGATTCTCGGCGTTATGACCGCTCTAAAAACAACCAAAACACCTTGTTTGATGTATGACAAGTCCAAATGACTTTCAACGCAATTACTGGCGCACCCGTCAAGCTTGGGTTGAGCGACAACAGCAAATGGATTTGCAACTCAATTCGTTTGGTGTAGCAGCTATGGAGGCGCTTGGTGATATCTCGGGAGCGAATGTTCTAGATGTCGGTTGCGGATGTGGTCACACGACCCTCCAGCTACATGAACGAGTTGGCGATGGTCATGTCCTGGGAATCGACATCAGCGAGACGCTACTTGAAGTTGCCCGAACTCGGAGTCGGGGATCGGTTGAGTTCTTAGAGGCAGACGCCCAGGTTGACTCGTTAAGGGGTCCCTACGACGCCGTGTACTCAAGATTCGGAGTGATGTTTTTTGCCGACTCCGTCGCGGCTTTTACCAATTTACGCGCCTCGACTATTACGTCTGGCCAACTGAGCTTCGTCTGTTGGCAGGGTCCCGAAGAAAACCCTTGGATCACAGTGCCAAATAGAGCGGGCATGGCACTTGTGGATCTACCCCCTCGAGCGCCACAAGCAGCGGATCCTTTTGCTTTTAGTAACCCAGGCGCTGTTGAGCGGATTTTAAGTGAAGCAGGTTGGAAAGGTATTGAGATACAAAGTTTTCAGATGGAAGTGCCCCTCGGGGGAGGGGTGGATGTGCGTTCCGCTGCATTACATGCGTTCGAATTCAGCCCAGTGAAAGCAGCACTTGATTCTGCTCCCACAGTCGAGAGCGACGATGTAATCGATGTAATCGTGAAGGCCTTGGCCCCGCATGAGCAAAATGGCATTGTTCGGCTACCTGGGGCGGTTTGGGTCGTGACCGCTCAGAATTAGCTACATATTACGTAGCCAAGGGAAACTTAGTCAGCCCGTCTTTTGGGTTCCGACTTTGAGTTCACGAAATGGACTAGTTGTGTCGATGCCTGGTTCTTTGGGAAGTCCTAAAACGCGTTCACCAACAATATTTCTCATCACTTCGTCTGAACCCCCAGCGATGCGCATCGCAGGTTGGCCCAGTACGTAACCTGCCCATGAGAAAGTTCCCCATTCACCTGTGTCGGCAATCAATCGGGCCTCAAGCACGTCCGAAACAAAATTGCAGGTTGCTTGCATTTGTTTAGTTAGACCCATCTTCGATAGCGACATTTCAGGGCCGGGCGTTTTTCCGGATTTCAAAGCATCTAAAGTTCGCTGGTTTGACCACCCCAGAACTTTTCCGTATATGAAAATGTTCATTAACTGTTGACGGCTCAGAGCGTCCTTCTCAAGTCCGAAGTGATTCAGCATTGCACTCAATTTGGTGTAACTGCCCCCGGTACCCCCGCTACCTGAACCGATAGAGGCTCGTTCGTTCATTAGCGTCGTGAGAGCGACGCTCCAACCCTGATTGACATCACCTAAGCGGTGAGAGTCTGGAACGCGAACATCGTTAAAGAAGACCTCATTAAAGTTTGCGCCTCCTGTCATTTGCCGTAACGGTTTCACTTCGACGCCAGGTGCGTGCATATCAACAACAAACCCGGTTAATCCTTGATGTTTGGGTAGGTCGAAGTCCGATCGTGCAATTACCTCACCCACATCGCTGTATTGGGCACCTGAGGTCCACACCTTTTGTCCGTTGAGGATCCATTCCTCCCCGTCTCTATCGGCCCGCATTTGCAGACTAGCCAAGTCTGATCCGGCTCCTGGCTCTGAAAATAGTTGGCAAGAAATCAGATCTGCTCGGTACATCTTCGGTAAAAGGTCAGCGACAACCTCAGGGTTTCCATGAGCAAGAATTGTTGGCGCCACCATGCCGAGACCGATGCCAAAGAAACCGTTATCCGGGACGTCATACTGGCTTTCCAGATTCGCCCACATACGTTCAAAACGGCGAGGGTGACCGCCTCCGCCGAGTTCTGCTGGACCGGAGATCCAACCGAAACCTGCATCGAACTTTTTGGCGCGCCACTCCTTGGCAGAGGCAAGATCTAGTTGTTCCTTCTCTCGGTCCACCTCCTCAAACATTGCCGCGTTGTCTGGGCCTTCTCCCCAAACGAACGCTTTTCGCTCAGCTTTGCGAGACCCATGGGTGTCGAGAAAAGCTGCAGCTTCTGTTGTGAATTGTTCTTCGGTCATCTCGGGCATCTGAAATCTCCAGAGCGGTTCAGAAGTGGTGATTATATTCTCAACCTAGCCCGCGACACGACTACTCTTCATAGTCATGGGTCAACCTGTTCGAGTTGCCGAAAAAATTTCTCCCACTAGTCCCGGTACTATCCGGTTCGAAACCAACCGACCGCTGACTGGAATGGGTCATCGTTACTACCACAGCGCGTCAGATGCTTTAAGCGATGAAGATCCGGCCGATGTCCTCGCAGCACGGCTGTTCGAGCGTGGAGGCATTGACTACCTACACGTTTACGGCAACGTAGCAACTGTCGACCTTGCAAAGGGATACACGTCTGAAGGAATCGTCGACGTCATCACTGGCTTATTCGCTCATTACAAAACTTGAGTTTTGAGAGGTGCTTCCCCCGACGTTTTGATCGAACGTATGTTCGGTTAAGGTTGAAGGGTGACTCGTTCGGCCTTTGTTGTTCCTTCCCTGAGCAAGGTAAACCAATTAGTTGAGCCCATAGTTTTGGCTCGCGACCGAACTTTCCCAATAGTTGATGAACTATCTGGGTTATTCGCGGACAGAGGGGTACGACGAGGATCCACTATTGGAGTTGCGGGGAATGCAGCTGTCAGTCTTGCTGTTGCTTTAAGTGTTGGAGTATCCCGTTCTGGAGGATGGGTGGTAGCGGTAGGGCTTCCATCTGTTGGTTCGCTGGCGGCGTCTGAGCTAGGTGCTGAACTTTCAAGGTGGGCTTTCATAGACAGACCCGGCAACCAAGCAGGAGATGTTCTACATGCTTTAGTGGCAAGTGTTGATCTGGTTTTGGTTGGCCCGGGTATCAAATTACGCACTGGGCATGGTCGCAGAATCGTTGCACGCATGCGTGAACGGGGAACTTCAGTCATTGCTGTTGACAATCCCCGCCTTTTCAATTCGCGCGCTGATGTCAGTTTGAGGACTAAACGAACTGCGTGGACTGGTATCGGCAGTGGCCATGGTCGTTTAATTTCTCGCAGGGTAGAGATAGAAGCCACGGGCCGAGGTGCTAATGCAAGCCCTCGCCGACAACTCCTGTGGCTCCCCGATGGGAAAGGTCGATTAAGCGTCATCGATCAAAGTAACGGACCAAGAAATTCATCAAGATCCACACGCGCGGAGAATAAAAAAGTGTTCTCCGAGTTAGCTGAGTCAACTCTCCGGGCTAGTTAAGTCACCTCGGGAATAACGATGACAGAAGATGCTCGGACATTGGTGCTGGTAATTCCCCATTGGCCAACAATTGCTGCTGGAGTGGCTTACAACTGCCCTGCAGCCGTAACGCACATGAATCGAGTTGTTGATGCGACCCCTGCGGCAGTTGAGCATGGGGTTGTAGCAGGTATTCGCCGTCGCGAAGCTCAAAGACTTTGCCCGGAATTAGAAATGATCGACGACGATGAAGCCCGCAATGCCCGCAAGTTTCATTTGATCGTGGCAGCGCTTGAGTCGATAACTCCCCGTGTTGAGGTCTCAACGGGCGGGTGGTGTTCATTTCCAACTCGGGGGCCGTCGCGTTATTTCGGTGGTGATGAGACTCTCGCTCAACTAGTTGCCGAACGAGCTCTGCATGCTTTATGTAACACGTTGGATGTGGCTGAGGTTCCTAGGGTTATTAGACCCCGAGTTGGAGTAGCCGATAGTCGCTTCACAGCATGTTTGGCGGCTTTCCCTAAAAATCTTCCGCTCATCCAAATTGTTACGCCCGGAACTAGCTCTAAATTTTTAGCTCCGTTTCCAGTGGACACTCTTGGTAGGAAAGAGTCACCGTTGGTTGACGCTGCGGACCTCGTTGATGTGTTCCAGCGGCTCGGCTTGCGCACGCTTGGTGACATTGCTTCTTTACCGGCTGACCACTTACTCGCACGGTTTGGTTCACCTGGATTACTGGCGCACCGATTATCTCTAGGGATAGATAGTCGGATCTCGCAAACCCATCTGATTTCAGATGTAGTGGTAGAGGAAAGCGAAATTGAACCTCCATCTGAAGGCACAGAAACAGCTGTGTTCCTCGCGAAAACACTGGCCGATGCAATTCACAAACGTCTATCTAGCAAAGGGTTAGCGTGCGTTCGGATATTGATTGAAGTGGAATCCGAACATGGTGAAACTTCTAGTCGGTATTGGCGAAATGAACACCAGTTCACTCCAACAGCTATAACCGACCGGGTTCGTTGGCAGCTTGAAGGATGGTGTCATCCAACAAGTGGCCCTACAGGACGACTGTCCTTGGTGCGATTGGTAGCTGATGAAGTGGTTCCTGACGATGGTCGCCAGTTGGGGTTTTGGGGAGGAGAAGCACCCAGCGACGAGCGCGTGGTGAGATCTTTAGCGCGTATCCAAGGAATGTTGGGTCCGGATGCGGTAACGGTGGTTGAACATCGAGAAGGCCGACGTTTGCCAGATATCGAACAGCGAGTTTCGCTGACAGTTACTGGGTTCGATCCCGACCGAAGCGTCGTCACGCCTCAGGCAATGGCGGCGCCATGGCCGGGTCGGCTACCTGCACCTCTACCCGCCGTAGTTTTCCGACAAGCTCAGCAACTGATTGTGACAGATGCTGCGGGACAACCAGTCCAGGTCAGTGGCCGAGGTCAAATCGGAGGAGATCCGGCTCATGCTCAAGGAGAACTATTGGGATCACATTTGATTGTTGGTTGGGGAGGTCCCTGGTTCCTCGATGAGAGGTGGTGGGATTCTGCTAGGAAACACCGACAGGCGAGATTTCAGTTATTGCTTGCCGATGGAACAGCTCATCTTTGCGTGGTCCAAAGTGGGAAGTGGTGGCTTGAGGCGTCCTATGAGTGACCAAGAACAACACGGTAGCTATTCCTGGCCAAGTGATTACCGACCGTTAACGGACCAATGCCAAGGTTCACTTGGCAAATTACGGAACCCGTACTTGGAAGCGTTTCGTTTCAACCACCGGAAGCCGGATGTATTACTCCAAAGGGCTCGACCATTTTGCGTGAAGTCCACCGCCAAACCGCGTTCATGCATTGAGGCGCCAGGTCGTGCCGTTGGTGGACGACATTGGTAAGAAGGTTTGTGGTAAACGGCCCAGTTGCTGGTCCCGCAATGGGCTCGCCTTAACGCAATTTGTGACGTTGAACTGCGGTACCCGCCTCCACCCAAACGGATACCGTCCCGCGAAGCGGCCTTCAAAAGAGCGAGGAGTTTGTCGGCAATCGACTCATGGACTCGGATGCCCCAAACTGTTGACAGTTCAGATCTATCGAAATCGATAGAAGTCGGGGCACCAGCGATACCGAGCAATCTTCGACGGCGCGCTTCTTCAGCTTCTCTGCGCTTGCGTTCTGCCTCAAGTCGTAAACGTTCTTCTTCCTTTCGTTTTGCTTTTTCGGCCCTAATCACGCGAGACAGGTTGTCGTTCTCTGTCGCGATTTCTTTGGCCATCTCAGCATCAAGCTCCGCTAAAGCTGCGGACTCAAAGAGACGAACTTCCAGGCGGTCCTCCGCGTCAAGGACGACTCGTGCTTGTAAGCCGACCGCTTCCAAGAGTTGTTCCAACTGAACTGCAGCGTCGGACTGAAGTAATTCACGTCGAACAGCAGCTTCATTCAAAGCTTTAGTGGCTACCTGCGTATCGACCTGAAGGGCTCGAAGTCGGTCAGAAGTATTGTTGATGTCTCCGAAAGCGGCTCCGATCAACGTCTGTACGCGAGCCGCTTTGTAGATATCGCCCGTACGTGCCAACCCAAAAGAACCCTCAATCGTGGAATCGCGGCCAATGTAAGTCTGAAGAGCCAAATCGTTGACTTGAGCCTGCAGAGTTGTCTGCTGGTCGGCGAGCTCGGCAGATTTACGCTCTGCTGCGGTGACGGCTAGGACCGCTCCCTCTAGCGCTCTATCAGCGCGAGTGACGTCGTCGCGTTGTTCAGCGACCAGAAGCTCGAGATCGGCTAGAGCCTGCTCTACCTCGGAAACCTCAGCGGTAGCAGTGTCAACCACCTGAGCCTGACTGAGAATTTCTTTCTGAAAAACGTCGCGCTCTTTTCGGAGTTGCCTTACCTGCTCCTCAAGCGCTGCCTTTTCTTTTCTTAATTGAGCACTGCTTTTACCAGCGCCGCTGGCGTTAGGAACTGCGAGGACCGTGCCCATTAGCAATACGGCGATTGCCGATGCAGCGAAACGAAATGGACGTGGCAGGTCGAAAATCCTTTTTCTTACGGTTGTCGACCAAAGGTACCGATCAATGGCGGGTTTGGGGTATCGCCCTCAACTAATAATCTCATCGATGACCGTGTTGGCGAGAATACCTAGATCTGTAACCTCAAATTCGACTGTGTCTCCTTGGGCTAACCACACCTGAGGTTCCATAGATCCACCGGTGCCTTCGGGTGAGCCAGTAGCGATTATGTCGCCCGGTTCTAACGGCATTATTTTTGATAGATACGCGATGATTTCCTGAACGCTAAAAATCATTTCTTTAACACTCGCGTTTTGTCGCTCTTCCCCATTCACTCGAGTCATCACCGAAAGCTTCGAAGGGTCGGGGATTACGTCGTCGGTGACAATCCACGGACCACACGACCCGGACCGATAGAAGTTCTTTCCCGCCGCGACGGCATGCCTCTGCCAATCTCGAACCGAACCGTCATTCAGAATTGTGTACCCGGCCACATGCTCCAATGCCTGAGATTCAGAAATGTGTCTGCCTGAACGACCGATTACCACCGCTAGCTCAACTTCATAATCAAGCTGTACTGACGCGATCGGGCGGAGTAATTCCCCGTTGTGAGGAACTAAGGATCCCGGTGGTTTGTTGAAGTACACGGGTTGGTTCGGCGTTTTCACCTCCCCGCCTAGCGGATACTTCTTGTGATAATTGAGCCCTGCGCAGAGCAAGCGATGTTGATCTGTAATTGGCAGATCAAAAGCGATGGAGTCCCAAGAGTGGTCGACCGGCAAATTCTCGAAAGTGCGTATTTGGTCCATTTCCCCGAGCGCGGTTCTTAAAGTAGTCGCTTTCATTCGTTGACCTAGATTGATCACCCCCTCAGTTGTTGCGATTCCGTAGTGGCGTTCATCACCGATAAGAAAACTGAGAAGTCTCACGGTTATGACCCTAGTGATGGCGAGGACATGAAGTCGTTGTCGCTAGCGTTCGAGTGGTGAGTCCACAAGTAGTGATCTTCGATGTTGGCGGCGTCCTTGTAGGGTCGCCGTTTCTTGCTGCCCTGCGATGGGCGAAAGAGTGGGATCTTCCACGAGCGTCGTTAGAAAAGCTATTTGGGGAATATTCTCGAAGTGTCCAACCGGGCGAACAGCCCCCAATGTGGCACGAAGTGGAATGCGGACGTGTTGCCCTCACCGAGTTCGTGGAACATATGAGGTTAATGCTGGAATCAGAATTGCCCAAAGGTCACAAAGCTAGAGGGCTGACGGCGTCAGACTTCGATCCATTCGCCGAAGCAGAGGCCATTCCGATCATGGTTGACCTGGCTAAGGAGATAAGGGAAGGCGGTGTTCGCACCGCAATTCTTACCAACAATGTCAAAGAGTGGCGGAATTGGAGAGACCGTATACCGATCGAAGAGTTCGATCCGGTGATTGACTCGTGCGAAGTTGGCGTGCGAAAACCCGATCCAGCGATCTACTCGCTTATCTGCAACCGCATGGATGTAGCTCCCAGCGATTGCCTCTTTCTCGATGATCACCTTGGAAACGTTGAAGCAGCGTTAGCAGCTGGGCTTGAAGCTCTGCAGGTAACTGAAGATTTCGCAGCCGCAGCGAACAAAGTTCGAGCGCGTCTCTAATCGCTACGAATCAACCGAACTGGCTCGCCGCCGCCGGCTCTGATGGTGCGTTCGGCGCGTTCAATATCTGCCCCGTGAATGACGCCGGTCCACTCCGGAAGTTCTAGGGGAACCTCCGGTTTATCGGTATGTAAAATCAGTCGAGCTTCGACATCGACCTCCCAGTTGCGGACTAACTCTGCCCTCTGGCCGCGGACGGAAATGAGGTGAAGGCCAGTCGCCGTCGCCGCCAGAACCGAACGTCTTCGGCGCGCAAAATGATCCCACCCCGCTAACACTGATATTGCTAAAGGCAAAAGAGTTCCCCATAGTGACGCCAGTACGAAACCAACGGCGCATAGCGCACATCGCGCGACGAGCTCTCTGCGTTGCGCAGGTACTAAGCAGGGATCGCTAACTGTGACGCCAGCACGAACCTCCGTTCCCAGGACACGAGATAACAAGGCGCTGTCGGCGAGAGAGCGACGACTCATGAATGTTCTCGGCCGGGGTAGTCATCGAGTTCTCTCACCGACTGCCTCATTGCGCCCACACGCCCGGTGTTCGGTGATGCCATGGCGCAGCAAGTTCGAGTTGGTTGCCCAGTTGCAGCAATGAAATTTCGCCATGCATAGGACCCACTAGCTGAACCCCCACTGGCAGTCCGTTGTCGTTCATATGGATGGGAAGTGAAATTGCTGGCTGCCCTGTGATATTGAACTGAACGGTGAAGAGCAGTATTTCCCGCAAGCGTTTGGTGCCCAGCTTGGGGTTCCTCAGCTCTCCCAGTTTTGGCGGTGGCTCGGCAATGACGGGCGTCAACAAGATGTCGAACTCATTCCACCACTCAGCCATGCGCCTTGTGTACAAGTTGAACCACTCGACTGAAGCTAAATAGTCGGCAGCCGTGCGTCTACGTCCGAACTCCACTAAAGCTCTCGTATCGGCTTCCATGTCGTTGGGCTCGAAGGGCCTTCCTATCGCTTCGCTCAACTTGGCCACCGAGTGAGCCTCGTTCGATGCCATCACAATCTTGAAGTGTTCAAATAGATCGTCATCGAAAAGGGCGACGGGGCTGTCGGACTGAACTTTGTGACCAAGACCCTCAAGCAGTGCGGCTGTCTTTTCGACAGCATCTACACAATCAGAATGAACTGGACCCCAGGCTGAACGTGTAACGAATCCGATTCTTAGTGGACTTGGGTCAATCGAAGAAGCTTCCTCGAACGGCACCGTAGGTATTGGAGCCCAGTAAGGGTCACCTGGCCATGGCCGAGAGATTCCATCTAATACTCGTGCGCTGTCGCGGATTGTTCGAGTAACAACGCCGTCAATTGCCGCACCAGCCCATCCTTCTCCGATTTTGGGACCAAATGACACTCGACCTCGACTGGGTTTTAGACCCACTAAACCGCATTCGGAAGCGGGAATTCTAATAGACCCCCCGCCATCATTTGCGTGAGCGATAGGAACGATCCCTGCAGCTACGGCAGCGGCGGACCCGCCACTTGAACCGCCGGTCGAATGGCTCAAATCCCATGGATTCTTGCAGGCCCCATAGGCAGTAGGTTCAGTCGTGATGGTGCCACCGAACTCAGGGGTGTTGGTTCGACCAAAGTTCACCAGCCCTAAGCGATCAAACATCGTCGCTAGATGCGTCGTATGTTCAGCTCGGTAATCTGAATTTCGGAGAGCCACGTTGCCTGCATGATATGGATCGCCTTTAGTCATGACGGTCAGATCCTTCGTAAGGAAGGGCACTCCCCACAGACTCGCCTCTTTAGGGGCAGGCAAGTCGACCATTCGTTGAGCCCGGTCGCGAGCCTGTTCATCCAAACGGTGGATAATCGCGTTTAGCTGAGGATTTAGGGCATTAGCGCGGGTGATTGCATCCTCAAGTAATTCAATCGGCGAGGCCTTGCCTGCTTTTACGAGACCTGCGAGTTCGACGCCGTCCATCATCGCGTTCTGCATAAGTGAAAGGTACCCCGAAAGAAGCCCCCTTCTCTTGACGAACACCGAACATATGTTCGATTATCTATGACATGGGCTTTAATAACCCGGCTATGCCGTGGCGCGAACTTGAGCGACGACTTTCAGATCGAGAGCCAGAACCCCCCAGTAGTTCTTCTCGTCAGCCAGATCAAAGTGACAGTAAGGCATGGCCGAGGAGAGGAACTCCTTTTGAACTTCATGGTGTTCGTCGCTCTGAGCGAGTTGTCCCGTACGCGGAACTGCATACTCACTCACACTTCAGCTTCCTTGATGGTGCTTCGAGCCCTGAAGAGTTGGTACTCGAAGCTGCGCGACTTGGGTTGGAAACTCTGGCTCTTACTGACCACGGAGGCTTTTACGGTGTCGTGCGTTTCGCAGAAGCTGCTCGCGAAGTTGGCCTTCCTACGGTTTTTGGTGCTGAACTGACTGTCGATTCTTGGCAGCCTGAGGGTAACTCAGCTCTTGGTAGAGACCTTCAGGATCCTTCGCGTGTCGGTACGGCTGACCCACCAGGTAAACGTCTTATTGTTTTGGCTCGTCACCCTGGTGGGTATGCGTCGCTAGCTGCTCTTCTTTCGCGAAGTCAGATGGCAGGGAAAAAAGGCGCGCCGCGTATATCAATGCCTGAGTTACTTAGTGCGGTGGATCGTCATCGTGGAGATTGGGCTTTACTCACTTCAGGACGCCGAGGCGCAGTGCCGGCTGCGTTAAAAATGGAAGGAATTTCGGGGGCAAGGCGAGAACTTCTTCAGCTGATTGAAGCCGCTGGAAATGACAATGTGTTTGTGGAGTTGTGGCACCACGGCGACCCTTCCGACGATGTTCGTAATGATTATTTGGCAGATTTAGCACGTGAACAAAAAGTTGGGTTGCTTTGCACTAACGGTGTTCATTACGCGACCCCTTCCCGCCGTCACCTGGCTTGGGCGATGTCGGCAATCCGGAGTCGCCGATCTCTTGACCTAATAGATGGCTGGCTCCCAGGACATGGGTCTGCTCACCTGCGGTCAGGTTCTGAACAGGCTCGCTGGTTTTCTCGTTACCCCGGAGTTGTTGAAGCAGCAGCGGAGCTAGGACGCGAATGCGCCTTTGATCTGTCGCTAGTAGCTCCGAACCTTCCTCCATATCCGTGTCCTAACGGCATGAATGAAATGTCCTATCTGCACAAAATCGTGCACAAAGGGGCTGAACATAGGTATGGCCCTCAGTCTGCCGAAACAATCGCGGGAGCCTGGCAACAAATTGCTTATGAGCTTGCGTTAATCGAACAACTCGGCTTCCCCGGTTATTTCCTTGTTGTCTGGGACATTGTTTCTTTTTGTCGAACTCGCAACATTCTCTGTCAAGGGAGAGGGTCAGCGGCTAATTCTGCTGTCTGCTACGCCCTCGGTATTACCAACGTTGACGCCGTGTCACTTGGATTGTTGTTTGAACGGTTTCTCTCACCGGAGAGAGACGGACCTCCTGATATCGACCTCGATATCGAAAGTGGTAGGCGTGAAGAAGTGATCCAGTATGTGTTTGATCGTTATGGTCGTGAACACACAGCACAGGTCGCCAATGTCATTACGTATCGGACTCGATCTGCAGTACGTGACGCCGCTCGGGCTTTGGGGTATGCCTCTGGCCAACAAGATGCATGGTCTAAATCACTTGATCGGCATGAGCCGATTCGATCTCGTTCTCAACCAGAGGTTGGTAAGCAAGACAGTGACTTCATACCTGAAGATGTTCTCCAGTTGGCTTCTGAGATTGAAAATACACCACGGCATCTAGGTATCCATTCGGGCGGTATGGTGATCTGCGATCGTCCCATAATCGAAGTTTGCCCAGTTGAGTGGGCGCGAATGGCAGACAGATCAGTATTGCAATGGGATAAGGACGACTGCGCTTCAGTTGGGTTAGTGAAGTTTGATCTGCTCGGCTTGGGGATGTTGTCCGCCCTGCACAATGCCGTTGACCTCATTGCCGGTAGTCATGATGTTGAAGTTGACCTCGGTGCGCTACCTCAAGAAGACGAGGTATATGAAATGTTGTGCCGAGCTGATTCAATCGGTGTGTTTCAGGTGGAGTCGCGAGCGCAGATGGCAACTCTTCCCAGGCTTCGTCCCCGTTGTTTCTATGACTTGGTGGTAGAAGTGGCGCTTATTCGTCCGGGTCCTATTCAAGGGGGTTCAGTTCACCCTTATATCCGACGTCGCAACGGAGAAGAAGCTGTTACTTACCTCCACCCGCTGCTCAAGCCGGCTCTTTCTAAAACTTTAGGAATTCCTCTTTTCCAGGAACAGCTCATGCAGATGGCGATTGACGTGGCTGGGTTTACTCCCTCAGAGGCTGATGAATTGCGTCAAGCCATGGGTTCTAAACGATCGCGAGAACGAATGAACCGCCTTCGGTATCGACTCTACGAGGGCATGTCTGAACATGGAATTAAGCAAAAAGTCGCTGACCAGATCTGGGAGAAGATGGTTGCTTTTGCCAATTATGGGTTCCCCGAAAGTCATTCGGTGTCATTTGCTCACCTTGTTTACGCTTCGTCTTGGATCAAATATCACTATCCGGCTGCATTTTGCGCAGCCCTGCTTAATTCTCAACCCATGGGCTTCTATTCGTCGCATTCCTTAGTGCAAGATGCGCGACGCCACGGTGTGAAGGTCTTGACCCCAGACCTCAACGCTTCATCAGATAAAGCCACACTTGAAGTTTTCGATGGGTCAACGGGTGGTGTAGCTGTACGGCTGGGTTTTGTATCTATTAGAGGGTTCAGCGAAGATTTAGCATTCCAAATTGCTGCTTCTGGACCTTATGAAGATTTAGAACAACTTTCACGTCGCACGCCGATATCTCAAAAGCAACTTGAGGCGCTAGCCACGTCGGGCGCCTTTGCTTGCTTTGGTTTGGAGCGTCGCGAAGCTTTGTGGGCGGTAGGGGCGACTGCCCAGTCTCGTCCGGGGCGCCTTCGCGGCATTGTCACTGGGGTTTCAGCTCCGACTCTGCCAGGGATGTCGTTACAAGAAGAGGCGGTTTCCGATCTGTGGGCGACTGGCATAGCGCCTAATGGGCACCCGACTCGCTTTCTACGAGAAGAACTTAAGCACGCGGGAGTAATAACCGCTGAAGAGCTTTCAAGTTGCAACTTTGGAAAGGTGAAGGTGGCAGGCGTTGTCACCCACCGCCAACGCCCAGCCACAGCAGCGGGGACTTTATTCGTCAACCTTGAAGACGAAACAGGCCTAATCAATGTTGTGGTTTCGCGGGGGTGTTGGTTACGGTTCCGAGCCGTCGTTCGTTCTGAACCTGCGCTTGTAGTACAAGGCAGACTTGAACGGCATGAAGGTGTAACCAATGTGATCGCTGAACGAATCGAGAAACTCGAAATCGAGTCAAGTATCCCTAGCCGAGATTTTCGTTAAATAAACGCAGTCTGCGCTAGCCAAGCGGACGTCCGAATGGGCGTTCGTCTTGCCAACTCTCTAGGAAAGCTTCAGCTTTATAGCAAGCCGCCATAAAGGCTCCGTCTTCGTGATCAGCGGTCTCCTCGAGCAAGGCCAACACGGCGTTAGCCGTTGAGGAACGTAGATCATCGAGACTCGTTTCCTCTGGCGACCACCACGTCAATGTTGGGCCAACTGCACTCAAAAAATCTGCGCCGACCGGAGTATTGTTTCGTCGTAAAATGGCGAGAGCCTTCGAAGAAATTGCTGCGGCAGAAGTGGCGACGATCGGAGTAGTACCCACACTGCCCGCACCTTCGCCAGACATCGCACCAGGCTTTGAACCCACAAATATGGCATCCACGTCTGACTTCCAGATCTCCCAGGGTTTACTGGCGGACCCCAAGCTTTCTACGCAGCTGGGACCTGCTTCCATCCAAGCATCGGCGAGAGTGGAACTATCAAAATCTCCCACTACACACCCCTTTGCTGTTGAGACTTTGGTGACTTTGCCGCCGCGAGTCTCGATTTCTCGTGCAATAGCGAGACCTGTCTCGTTGAAACCTTCGATCGCAACTTGCCAACCATCGGATGGCTTCGCGAAAAATGAAGCACAGGTCGCCGCTCCCACGGCTACTAATTCTTGATCGAATGTGACACCGTCTCGATCTTGGCTAGTGACTGGGTTGCGATTGTCAAAACGAAGAACAGGCTCAAGCAATGACGAATTGAGTCGTAGACCCGGACTCGTGAGTAATCGATGAGACGAAAATTCATCTGATAGTTCGGAGGCCAACGCTGCAATAGCGGTATCAGCTTCTTCGGGGTCGACTTTCAAGCCGATGGTCGCGCCACTCCTGCGTTGTTCAGTCAGCGCAAACAGGTACGTCTGGTGTCGGACCAGCATTTCGGCATTACCAGGTACCAACTTGGCTCCCAGTCGGCTTGGTCCTACGTAGGTCTCGGCTTCGGGGAGGTCATAAATGACGAAACCTCGAGTCGATTCAAGTTGCTTAATTTCCACGAGTGAATTGTGCCACTTGAGATGCCCTTTGGACGGCTAGCTTCACTGCAATCTCCGCGATTGGAACCATACCGTGCTTATGGTTCCCCCTGTCCAAGAGGAATTCGATGCGCTTTTCCGAAGCAATGACGATGACCGAAGGCGGTGACGGTCGATTCGCTGTCACCTTCGATCGCTCTTGGTGGGTTGTGAGTGGGCCTAACGGCGGGATCATCGTGGCGCTCTTAGTTCGGGCCGCTCAGGCTCGACTAGGGACAGAAAAGTGTGTACGTACCGTTACCACGCACTTCCTAGCGGCTCCGACCGAAGGCATGGCAGAAATCGAAGTAAGTGTTGACCGGCTCGGACGAATCGCCGGTTTTGCGACAGTTCGAATGCTGCAGGATGGCCGGAACATAGCTACAGCGCTCATTGCTACCGCCGAGTTGCCATCTCCGTTACATGAGTGGGAACAGCGTTGTTTCCCTGACCTTCCGGCTCTCGAGGACACGTGGGTCATGAGCTCGGAATCAGCCGACGTTCCGCTGCGACGTCGATGGGATCAACGTTGGGGTCTGGGTGTTCCAGGGATACCGGAAACCTCGACCGTAGATGGCGGATACGAGGCAGGTGGTTGGCTTCGGTTGTCTGAACCGGAGCCTTATGACGAAGCGGTTTTAGCCGCCATGTCAGATGCGTGGGTTCCAGCGGTAATGGTGCATAGCGGCTTGCCGGTGCACACGCCGACTCTGGAATTAACGGTTCACTTTCGGACTGACCCCAGAACTATTGATTTGTCTGCGGATAGTTATTGTGCGGTGGTGTTCCGTCAGCTATCAGGTCGGGAAGGGTTCCTTGATGAATCGGGAGAAATCTGGTCCCCTGACGGTCAATTGCTAGTTCTTGCGCGTCAAATTGGGATACTGCTCCCGGTGCCTGACGGAGTAAGCATTGAAAGAAAATTCGAACGACTTTAGGTCTCAGCGAGTTCCTCAGTTACGGTCGTGGATGTGAAGCGCTGGTTAATCCCTGCCGTGCTGGTCCTCATGGTCATTGCGGGAGCTTGTCGTGGAGGTTCTCAGGAGCCATCGACCGTCGGCAATCAAAATTCCAATAATGAGTCGTGGGTAAAGGGAAAGGCGCTTACCCCTTATGACGGCGCCGAGGAGGACCCTGCTATTGGTCAACCGGCCCCGTCGGTGAGCGGACTTGATCTCTTGACCGGTGAAAGTGTTCTAGTGGCGCCTTCTGGCCGACCGCTAGTAGTTGCATTTTTCGCCCATTGGTGCCCGCATTGTCAGCAAGAAGTTGCAACACTCACAGACTGGCTTTTGGCAAACAAATTGCCGTCAACGGTGGATCTCATCGCGGTTTCCACTTTTGAAGCTCCTGAACGCGGAAATCATCCCCCGGCGAGATGGCTATCGGACAACGGTTGGAGACATCCTGTCATTCCAGACACGCCATCTATGACGGTCGCTGAAGCCTTCGGCGCGACGTCTGTTCCCTATTTCGTGTTTATCGAGGCTGATGGAACCGTGGCTTTTCGCATGAGCGGGAACCTCGGTCCCGATCAACTTTCATCGGCGATGAAGCGTTTGGCTGGCACTTCTATTTGACCATTTAGATATCTAAGCGAAAAGGAGTACCGCCTCGGGGCTAGTCAGGTGCCACCCTAGGGCTATGCCTCGCCTTCCTAAACCGTCGCGCCACTTGGGCCGCGTCCGTAAGGAAGGACCTTCTTTTCGAGCTCGGAGATTGACGCGCGGACGTGATCTTCTTGGTCCGGATAGCGTCGGCATACGACAGAGTCTGGTTGCCTTGGCTTTTAGCAGCCTCACAGCGGTCGTAGCCGGCGGATTTCTCGCCGCTATGACTGGCACTCTTGAACGGTATCCCGGTCTTCTGGTGCTAGTTCCTGCAGCGATTGGAATGCGAGGAAACATTTTCGGTGCACTTGGAAGTCGTCTTGCCACCTCCATTCACGCAGGCACCTTCCGTATGTCGCGTCGTTCCGAGGCTTTAGTAACCCAAAATGTGCTCGCCTCTGGAGTTTTGTCGTTAGTGACCGCGGTGATGCTCGCGTTGCTTGTGAAAGTTCTTTCCCCAATCTTTGGCCTTGATTCCGTTATTGCGATATCTGACTTGATTGTTCTCTCTGCTGTGGGCGCCCTTCTCTCGTTCTTAGTTTTGATTGTCGTCACCCTTGGCCTCGCAGCTCGGTCCGTGCATCGTGGCTGGGACTTAGACGACGTCAATGCTCCACTTGTCTCGGCGGTCGGTGACGTGGTCACGCTTCCAGCATTATTTATCGCTAGCTTCCTGCTCGAAATAGACGTGCTGACGACGAGCCTTGCGGTTGTTTTCGTTCTTTTGAGTTTGTTGACCCTTTGGTGGAGCCGCCGCAGTTTGTTGACCACCATGCGTCAGGTGCTTGGCGAGTCGCTTCCGATCCTTTTCGCGACGGGGATTCTTTTAGTAATTGCTGGGGTTGTTATCGAACACGAGCTAGCGACCTTTGCCGCTAATCGTGCCGTGCTTGTACTAGTTCCGGCTTGCCTTGCAGTAGCGGGAGCTATTGGCGGAATTCTTTCGGGTCGGCTTTCTTCAAAGTTCCACCTTGGCGTCATCGAACCCACAGCGATCCCTGGACGCCCAGCGCGACGAGATCTGATAGCAGGATTGGCCTTCGCACTGCCTGTATTTATCTTCAATGGTTTATTGGCGGCCGGGGTGAGCACCTTATTTGGGTTTGAGTCACCGGGTTTGGTCTCTCTTCTATGGATTTCAGTGATCGGAGGAAGCATCGCCACGCTGCTAGCGGGAGCGATCGGTTATTACGGCACAGCACTGGCGGTTCGAGGGGGAGTAGATCCTGATACGTACGGCATGCCCTTAGTAACGAGCTCTGTTGACTTGGGTGGGGCAGCTGCGCTGGTCCTTACCATCGGATGGGTTGGCTTGTCATGACCCACCGGAACCTCGAAAAATTCATAGGGTGCCCTGCCCCCCAACCGAATTTTGTTACTGCACCCCTTCTCTATTGCCTAGCCTGTGAGACACGTCATGGATGACAAACCACGGAATCTTAAGACTCTGCTAGCCGAAGCCAAAGACGCGTCGGAATTAATGGTTGACCTTGCGTACACGGCTTTGTATTTCGACGACGAGGGTATAGCTGAATCAGTCCTCGGTCTCGAAGAAGAGATGTCCGATCTCGTTCACGAGATGCGATCGTTAGCAATGCTTGCGGTTCGGCACCCGCGTGAGGTTGATGGGATGAGTTCCGTCCTGCAGGTTGTTTCTTCTATTGAACAAATTGCGAACGCGGCTGTCGACATCGCGCAGATCGTTCTCCGACAAATCGGCATACCTCGAGCCCTGGTCGTCGATCTGGCTCAAGCCGCCGAAGTTTCGCACAGACTTGTTGTGGCCGACGGCAGCCATTTGGCGAACCGTCCACTGGCGGACATGGAGTTGCCGATCGTCGTTGGAATGCGCGTAGTGGCTATTCAGCGGGGTAGACGTTGGTTGACCGATGTCGGCGGTGAAGACATTGTGGAGCCTGGGGATGCGCTGTTTATGAGAGGCGAGCCTGCTGGCATAGTTCGACTCAGAGAGTTGGCGGCGGCCCCGCCCTGGATTCCTCCCGAGGCTGACACTTCCGAGCTTCTCACCGACCTTGATCGTGCAGTCGACACGCTTGTCGAAATGAAGAACATTTCCGAGACCGCCATTGGCCTTGCGTACTCGGCACTAGTGCTTCATGACCTCTCCCTGGCTCGAGAGGTAAGAGCGCTGGAGGAGCGCCTTGATGGGATGAAGGTTTCCTTACAGACGTGGGTTCTCCGAGCGGCAGCTGACGATGTGGACCCTTCGCAGCTTCGGGGCCTACTGCATTTGGCTGAGGCGGCTGCGGATATTGGAGATCAGGCACTTCAAATTGTTTCCCTGGTACTTGATCAAGAAGATGTTCACCCAGTCTTAGCGCTTGCTCTAGGTGACACCGACGATGTCGTAGTCCAGGTCCCGGTCGCTCCAGGTTCCACCGCCGACGATGCGACGCTTGGGTCACTAGGCCTTGCTGTTGACCCGGGATATCACGTTCTGGCCGTTCGCAGGGCAACTGGCTATATCTACAATCCACGAAAAACCGTCACGCTGAAGGCCGGAGACGAATTACTTGCGTCGGGTCCCGAAGAAGGCCGAGAACGACTGGCTGCTTTATGTGGCTACTCAATTGCTGTGGATGAAGAAACAGGAATGGTTGACTTAACTCCGGCACGCTAAATCAGAGGAGTTATAGATGGGCCTAAGGCGAACCGGTTGCTAGCTTGGCTTTGATGTCGCTGTCGATCCTTACAGTTCACGCCCACCCTGATGATGAGTCCTCGAAAGGGCCGGGAACCATCAGCTTGTATTCATCGCAAGGCGTTCGAACCACATTGGTGTGCTGCACCGGCGGAGAGGTGGGCGACATTCTTAATCCAGCGATGGATCGCGACGAAGTGAAAAAGAATTTGCCTGCCGTTCGTCGAGCTGAACTTGACTCTGCTGCGGCCATTATTGGCTACGACGAAGTTGTCATGCTGGGTTATCGAGATTCAGGTATGCCTGACAGTGATGACAACGACCACCCAGAAGCATTCGCCAACGCGGAACTGGACGTCGCAGTAGCTCGGCTTGTCAAAATCATTCGTCGCGTTCGACCTCAGGTAATCATGACCTACCCCGAGGTGCAGAACCGCTATCCGCATCCGGATCACCTTCAGGTCACTGCCATAAGCATCCCCGCTTTTGATAGGGCTGGAGATCCAGATTGGTACCCCGACGCGGGGCCTCCGCACGAGCCGACAAAGCTCTACGCTCCGATCTGGTCGAAGCAGCGGCTACTGCTCACCCATCAGGCTTTTCTCGATAGCGGCCTGGAGTCACCGTACGACGAAAAATGGTTGTCGGGTAAAGACCGCGATGACCGCATTTCGGCGATGATTCCAGTTGACAACGCGGTGCGGAGAAAAGCTTTGCTTGCTCATGCAACCCAAGTCGATCCTAAATCCCCGTTTTGGTTTGGATTGCCGGATGAAGTGCAAGATGCAATACATCCTTACGAGGAGTACATGCTGCTCCGCTCGCGAATCCCGACTGATGAGATCGAGGATGACCTTTTCGCGGGACTACGACACTTCGATTCCGCTACAGGCTGATGCGTTTCTTAAGTGAAGAATTCGTTTCGAAGTGGGGAGCAGTTGAGCGCCCTGCATTGGGAAACGGGTCAGGACTTGTTGTAATCAAGATCGATGACGCCCCAGAAGGGAAAATTGCCTTGACTCTTGAGCTTGCCGAAGGCTTGATAGTGAGCGCATACATAGGTTCGGGGCGCGGTCGAGATCTAGAACTGAAGGTTCCCTACGAGCTAGCCGTTGAACTGTTTCTGCGCCGGGCGGACCCTGCCGCGGAATATATGAAGGGGCGGCTGAAAATGAGTGGAGATATGGCGCTTTGGCTCGACCTGCTGCCCGCGTGGCGAAAGCTCGTCACCGAGGACGGAGAGTCGAAACTCGCAGGCGACACCACGTTCTAATCAGCGATACAACCTACGTGTTCGAAGCAACGTATTAACGGTGCTCCAGCCAAACGCGGTGGGGTCTACAAGCGTTGAATTATTGTGCCAGTCCCAAGACCGCCGCCACAGCACATTGTCACCAGCCCGAACTCCTTGTCGGAGCGATGCAGTTCATGCACGGCTTTGGTCATCAAGATTGAACCGGTGCCACCGAGGGGATGTCCTAAAGCGATAGCCCCCCCATTGGGATTAACGGTCTCCATATCCGGGTTCATTTCCCGCGCCCAAGCCAACACAACTGAAGCGAACGCTTCGTTGATTTCCACCACATCGATGTCACTCATTGCCATTTTGTTGCGTTCCAGTAAGTGATGCGTTGCTTCGATGGGACCTGTCAACATTAAGACAGGGTCACTGCCGACCAGGCATGTGTCGATGACACGGCCAATTGGCTCCAGGCCCTGCTCGCGTGCTTTATCCGCAGTCATCAAGAGGACAGCTCCGCTGCCGTCACTAATCTGCGATGACGCACCCGCTGTATGTACTCCATCTTCAAGGACAGGACTGAGTTGGGAAAGAGCTTCAAGAGTGGTGGGGCGGAGCCCGCCGTCCTTGGTTACTCGATGATGGCCACCCGTAGCGGTGCCCTCGTCATCGAACACCGGAACATCAACTTCGACTATTTGGGTAGCGAAGCGGTCTTCCTCCCAGGCACGCGCTGCATTCTCCTGGCTGCGAAGACCAAACTCGTCGCATTCCTCCCGCGTAATACTCCACTTTTTTGCGAGTAGTTCGGCGCCCTGAAATTGAGTCGTGTACTCGTAGTTCTCTTTGTAGCGAGGGGTTGCCGTAAGTTGGCCCTTCTTATAGGAGGAGCCCATTGGGTTGCGAGTCATTGACTCGACACCACATCCGACAGCGCTATCAACGACTCCCGACGCCACTAGTCCGTAAGCCAACGTGATGGCCTGTTGACTTGAGCCGCATTGCGCGTCAACTGTCGTCGCTGCGACATTCAACGGCATGCCGGCGGCGAGCCATGCTGTGCGCGCGATATTGGCGGTTTGTTCACCAGCTTGACTTACACAGCCCCCTACAACTTGGCCGATTGTGGCCGGGTCGACGCCGCTTCGTTCGATGAGCGCAGTCTGTATTTCGCTAAGGAGGTCAGATGGGTGGATGTTGCTTAATTCGCCGCCGCGTCGGCCAACTGGCGAACGGACAGCTTCAACGATGACAATGTCGGACATACTTCAACTTTAGCCATCCTTCCGAGGCGATACCGAAGGTTGTGTGAGACCACCTCGGGAAATGAGCAAGTCAGCGTAATGCGGACCGCCAATGTTCTGGAGGTATTGCTACGCGGCGTCTAAATCGATGTCGGGTAATTGTCTCGCTGCCGCAAGAGCAGCTCTTGATGCTGCTATTCCTTTTCGCCCCAGATAGCGAGTCCGGTTGTTTAGCTTCCGACTTCCAGAAGTTGGTCCGCTATTTTTTGGGTATTCGATGAGTCGGAGTTGCCGGGTCATGGAGCAAGTCTGCGACTGGGGTGGGACATCGGGATCTTCGGTTGCGGCTACGCGCGTTGTTGTCACGTGTTGCGTCGAGCTTGGTGGCTAGTGTCAGGAGGGGATGTCTGATGAACAAGGAAATGAGAAAGTATGACTAATCGTTACGGCATCACCGTGCCTTTTGACGCACCTCTTAACGAACAGGCGGATCTCTATAAGGAGTTCGCGGACTTGGGTTATACCGACCTTTGGAGTTCTGAAGCGGATGGAACAGATGGGTTCACCCCCCTGATTCTCGCGTCTCAATGGGCTCCCACGTTGCGCCTTGGGATCGCGATCATTCCGGCGTACACAAGGGGACCTGCGCTGATGGCGCAACATATTGCTTCTATATGTGAGGCCGCCCCGGGGCGTTTCGTCATGGGAATAGGCTCGTCATCGAATGTCATCGTCGAAAATTGGAATGGGATTCCCTTCGAAGAGCCCTACAAACGAACCCGCGATGTCGCTCGTTTTTTGCGGAGGGCTTTAACTGGAGAGAAAGTTTCAGAAAAATACGATGGGTTCGAAGTGAACGGTTTTACTCTCCGTCGAGTGCCTCAAGAACAGCCGCCCATTCTTATAGCCGCTCTTCGGCCAGGGATGCTACGACTGGCTGGAAGAGAAGGCGACGGTGCCATAATTAATTGGCTATCGGCGGAAGACGTCGCGACAGTGAAGCCCTTCGTTGAAGAAGGAGGCGCCCAGAAAGAAATCGTCGCGCGTATTTTCTGTTGCCCGAATCCCGATGCGGAAGTTGTTCGAGCAGGGGCAAAACGGGCCATCGCCGCCTATCTGAATGTCCCGGTATACGCAGATTTTCATCGTTGGCTTGGACGCTCCGAAGATCTCGAAGGAATGTGGACCTATTGGGCGGCCGGCGATCGAAAGGCAGCTCTGGATGCCATTCCGGACCGAGTCGTCGACGAGTTAATCGTCCATGGCGCCCCCGAACAATGCCGTGAGCACATTGATCGATACCACGCCATGGGCGTCACGACGTCAGCCATATCGATCATGCCTTTTGGAGGCATAGATCCAGTTGAGGCTGCTAGAGATCTAGCTCCAGCAGCACGTTGAGATACTTCACCTAAATAAAAAAAACTGAAAAAGGAGACGGCATGGAACTAGAGACCATCGACTACGAAGTGAGTGACGGAGTAGCACACGTTCGGCTTGCTCGACCTGCTGGTGCAAACGCGGTCAACCCTCAGTTCTCCAGCGACCTACGTGACGTGATGCTCGAGATCGAATGGGACGACGCCGTAAAGGCTGTTTCAGTTACGGCAGAGGGCAAAATCTTTTGCGCCGGCGGAGACCTAAAGGAATTCAATGAAGCGGGAGCGGGCCTACCCAAACTTACGAGTCGGATGCTTACCGACTTCCACGGCGGCATATACAAAATGAATCGTATGCCGAAGCCTTTCGTGGCCGGCGTGAACGGCTCCGCAGGGGGAGCCGGACTCTCGATCGTGAGTGCATTCGACCTAGTCGTCGCCGGCGAGTCTTCGAAATTTACGATGGCATACACGAGAGCTGGCGTCACTCCTGATGGCACGTCCACTTATTTCGTCGCTCGCCATATTGGAGTCAGGCGAATGTTGGACCTCACTCTTACCAATCGCGTGCTTTCCGCCCAAGAGGCTGAAGCTTGGGGCTTAGTGAATCGAGTAGTGCCAGATGATGAGGTCGATACCGTGACCGCCGAACTCGCACAATCTTTAGCTGACGGCCCTAGTTGGGCGCTTGGTCACGCAAAACAGATCGTTTACGCAGGTTTTGATAGCCCCCTCGAACAAGCAGGCGAGCTTGAAGGAGTGACCATCGCCGCCGCTATGGGAACCCATGATGGTCGGGAAGGCATAGCGGCCTTCGTGGAGAAACGCCCTCCGAACTTCATCGGCGAATAGTGCCGCTTGTGACTTAACTTTTTTGGTTGGCTGCCTTGATCCACCGGTCAACCAAAAATCCGCCGAGCGGGAGCGCTCCGAGAGCCATCGCCGCCAACGCGCGATACAAGGTCCAACTCAAACGCGAAAACCAACGGAAGAGCGCCGCCACGTATACCAAGTAAAGAACGCCATGTATGGGGCCTATAACGGTCACACCTGTTTCGTAAGAGGCCCCGTATTTCAATACGGTGGCGACGAGCAGGAGTAGATAACTAGCCGCCTCTAGTCGCGACACCAGATGCAAAATTCGATACATGGACACAGTTTTGCGTACCGTGCCTGGTGTGGCACCGCTTGTGGGTATTACTGGTCGAACTTCTTTGGGAGCCGTTCTCGCTTCCGGAGCCCCTCACCTCTCCGATAGTCCAGTGGATTGGTTCTTTGGTGAGTATGCGCGTCGTGTGCGCGAAGCAGGCGGTTTACCTATGGAGTTACCGGCAATTGATGACCCGATCGCTTTTGTTGGTCGGCTTGATGCCTTGTTACTCACTGGAGGCGGTGACGTAGACCCTGAACGCTGGAAAGGGCCTAGCGATAGTTCAGTCATGGTTTCGGTGGAGCGCGACGCATTTGAATTCGCATTGCTTGAGGCTGCGCTGGAAGCTGAGGTACCTGTTTTGGGTATCTGCCGCGGCCTCCAAGTCATCAATGTGCTTTTGGGGGGCACCCTGGTGCCTCATCTCGGATCGGCGGAAGGTGATGGTCATTCGAAACGAACTCGCGACCGTACCGAGCGTCACCATCGCGTTGACTGCGACCCCGGCAGTATGTTGCACCACTTATATGGGCCAACAATGATGGTCAACTCGTTCCACCATCAAGCTGTAGATGAGCCTGGGACAGCGCTGCATATAACGGCGCGATCTGAGGATGGAACAGTCGAGGGAGTCGAACATGAGAGCGGCAAGGTGCTTGGCGTCCAATGGCACCCAGAAATGTTGTCCGAACTTGAACCGGTCTTCGGTTGGCTTGTTGGCGCTGCTAGCGAATAACCAGAACTGTCAATCAATTCACACAACACCGCGTTCTCGGAGCACCTCAATCTCAGAAGGGTTGAGATCTAGAAACTCGCCGTATATCGCTTCGTTGTCCTCGCCGACGGCGTGGAAGAGGTCTAGTTGACGCAGCGTTGAACCGTGGAAACGAAGAGGGCTGTGTGGAAGAGGTATCTCTCCGAGGGTGGGATGGTTAACCCATTGTAAGAATTGTCGTTCAATTAGGTGCGCATCTTTGACTACTTCGTCTACGGCTCGAACGATGGCGATGGGAACTCCAGCTGCAGCGAATGACGCAGCGACGTCTTCTTTTGACCTTTGGTAAGTCCACTCTTCAACGAGTTCATCCACAACACTCATGTGTTGGGCACGGTCGGTGTTGTGACGAAACCGGGAATCTTCTAGTAGATCTGTTCTGTCGATCACTTCAAGGACTGAGCGCCAGTGTCGATTGGTAACAGAAATCAAGGCCACGTGGCCGTTAGAACATTGGTACACGTCATAGGGGGCCACACCCATGGCCGCATGTTTGTTTCCGGTTCGAGGAGCCGTCCCCGTCTGGTGCCACGAAAGCATGTTGGAACAAAGGGTGTGATAAGCCGCTTCGGCCATCGACGTTTCAACTAACCGACCCTCGCCCGTTCGTTCGACATCTAACAGTGCGGTGACGATTGCTCCATAGAGATGAGCGCCGCCCAAGAAATCAATGAAAGCTACGCCGGCTTTAACAGGCGGCTGGTCGGGGTGTCCAGTGACGCTCATGGGGCCCATGTGAGCTTGCACCGTTATGTCCATGGCAGTTTGAGCTGAGTCGGGACCACTTAGCCCGAACCCAGATGCATGAGCAAAAACCAGTCTCGGGTTGACCTTCCAGAGTGACTCAGCATCAATATGCAGCTTCTCAGGAACCCCTGGGGCGTAGTTGACCAGAACGACGTCCGCTGCCTCTACTAAGCCAAGGAACATTTCGTGCCCCTGGGTGGACTTGAGGTCTAGCGTGACTGCCTCTTTAGAAGAGTTCAATGCTGCATAGGGGAGAGAATCACCTCTTGCCCTCAATGGTTCCCCACGAGTCTGCTCAACTTTGATGACGCGGGCGCCCGCCATCGCGAGGAGAAAGCCGGCATACGGTCCTTGATATATCTGACCTAAGTCGAGGACGGTGACTCCATCCAGCGGGAGAGAGCGATCGTTGGTATTCACTTGAAACTGCCACCGAGAATGTCTCGGGCCATGATTAGTCGTTGAACTTCGCTAGGACCTTCACCAATTCGTCGGATTCGTAGCTCGCGGTACCAGCGCTCAAGGGGCAAATCTTTCGTGACTCCAACCCCACCGTGGATTTGAATGCATCTATCAACAACGCGGCTACTCGCCTCACTCGCGATGAGCTTCGCCATAGCGGCTTCGGTGCGGAAACGGTCTCCACTATCTGCCTTTTGCGCCGCTGCTAAGACGCAATATCGGGCGTGACGGATATCGATCTCGTTGTCGACGATCATCCATTGGATTGCTTGCTTTTCGGCTAGCACAGAGCCAAATGCGTCGCGATTTTTTGCCCAGTCAATTGCCATTTCTTGGGCACGAATAGCGGGCCCAATACAGCCGGCAGCATAAGGAATTCGCTGGCGGCTCAGCCGATCATTTGCGATGGCAAAACCTCCGTTTACTTCTCCGAGAATATTTTCTTTAGGAACCCGCAATTCTTCGAACTGCAACTCGGTCGCGTAATGGGTGGCCCGCAAGGTATGGACCACTCGACGGACGTGGAAGCCCGGCGTGTCAGTATCAATAATAAAAGCGGTGACCCCATTGCGTCCCGGGTCATCAGATGTGCGTGCGAACACGAGTGCGTAATCGGCTTTGTCTGCGCCGGAAATATAGAGCTTTGAGCCATTAAGGACCCACTCATCACCATCCTCAATGCCTCGGGTTTGAATCGCGCGAGCTGGATCGGAACCCCCCGAGGGCTCGGTCAAAGCAAAGCAACCCTTCTTCTCGCCCCGAAGCGTCGGATAGAGCCACCGCTCTTTTTGGCTATCGGTAGCTTCATATAACTGAGCGAGACCTGCTCCACCGAAGACTCCATAACACGGGTTGTACAAACCGGCCCGGTGCTGAGACATTTCTATGGCCATCAACGCGCGGGTCGTGGTGTCGAGACCCGGACCGCCGTATTCCTCAGGAATGTCGAGCCCGTAGAAGCCCATCGATCGAGTCATTGCGATGAGTCGGTCCTGGTCATCTGGAGCTAGTGAACCCGCGTCGGGATCAAGTTCATCTTCTAACGGAACGATCTCGCTTTGGACAAAACGCCTCGTCGTGTCGACGATCATTTGCTGTTCTTCGTTAAGGCTGAAATCCATCTTGGTCTCTCAGTTGGGGGATAATCGGCCTACTCGGCCCTCTTCATCTCTTTGATGGTCAGGGAGTTGGCCGTGGTCATGTAGATGCAGCATCAAAAGTTCGTCCCAGCGACTCCGGTAGTTCGAAGTGAATTCGTATCGAAAGAGCGTTGCTTTTTTGCCGTGTAACTGAATTTCGTGCTCGAGAGCAGTTCGTATACCGAAAGGATGTTGCGCACCGGCATAACCCACTGACAAAACGTTGCCGTCATCATCTGCGACGTGGTACACCCCTAGTTGGGCTTGTAAAGATGACACGGAGTCGCTATCGAGGCGCTCCCAAGGTTTGTCGAGCCGTATGCCCATTTCAACCCTGGTCGCAGAGTATTTGTGGTATTCCCTGGCCCATTAAATCCTCAAAGTTCGTTCGGAAAAACCGATCCTGTGCCTCCACCGAAAGAGTTTCGACCTCTGTGTCGAAACGCCGTAGAGGATTTCGGCCACCCTCGACGTGGGGGAAATCTGAACTAAACATACAAATCTCCTCCCCGGTGTTTTCGATAATCCATTTAGTCGGTTCGGTCGGGAAAGGGGTGACTCTTACTTGTCGCCGTATGTAATCAGAAGGCCGCAAACTGAGATTTTTCAACCGGTGTTCATGCCGTTCAAACGCGTCGAATGCCGCCTCGAGTTGGCGCATAAACGAAGGAACCCAAGCTGCGCCAAGCTCGATCACGCCAATTTTCAGTTCGGGAAATCGTTCCAAGACGCCATCGAAAACCAACATAGAGAGTGCTTGAATAGGGGGCGAGGAGATCGCCATATACGACACGGATCGGAAGTTCTCACCTCCACCATGAAAGTCTGGCTCAGGTGGTTGACCGTTGTTGCGGTGCTGGGAGGGCATCACCAATTCCGGCGTCGCTACGTGCATTACGACCGGTACACCTGCCTCTTGAGCTTGAGCCCAGACGTTGTCGAAAGCGACGTGGCTGTGAGCGTGATGCTTGGGCATGCGGTTCGGTATCAAGAGAGCAGAAGCTCCCTCCTCAATTGCCTCTTTGGCGCAGGGAGCTGCTCGATCCAGATCCTGGAGTGGAATGTAGGCAACCGGAAGAAGGCGAGGATCATCGCTACAAAAAGATATTTGCGTTCGGTTTGCCGCAGAAGCTGTTTCGTAGGTAAGTCTTGCTGGCGCATCATGCTCCATTACCTCGAGGAGGGTATTGGGCATGGTTGGGAAGATAAGTTGGCTTGCGAAACCCATATGGTTTAGAGCTTCGCTGCGATCTGTGGGGTCCCACGCCCCGTGGGCTCGATAGTTTTTCCGCAGCATGATTTCTGCCTCGGCTGTGGACCGAAATTCTGGGTCTGTCTGAAGTGATCGGCAATGATCAATTTCTCTGAAAATTGGGGCTTGTTCGGTTAAAGAGAAATTTCCCCGAGCGTATTCTCGAACCTCACGAGACGCGAATTCATCAAGCCACTCAGGCGGCTCCATAGTGTGCGAATCGGCATCGTGAATTACTCGGTCTTCGACGTACGGCACGACTGGCTCCTCCACGTAGTGACCGAATCGTAGTAGTGCGGAGTATCCACGTGTCGAAAGCTAGTTGTCGTGGAGTGCTTCGTTAATGCCTTCCCACTTTGCTGTATCGAGCACTCGCATTTCGATTGCGCCAGATGTGCTGTTGCGTATCAGCAACATGCCTGACTTTCCGGATAGGTCGTTGCCTTTGACCACGGAGCCGTCGGGAAGAGTGACACGACTGCCGGCCGTCACGTAGCAGCCGGCTTCTACCGTGCAGTTATCCCCGAGAGAGATCCCGATACCTGAATTTGCTCCTAAAAGACAATTTTCACCCACGGCGATAGTTTCTTTACCGCCCCCTGACAGGGTGCCCATTATGGAGGCGCTACCTCCGATGTCGCTGTTTGCCCCCACGACCACCCCGGCGCTGATCCGACCTTCAACCATCGAGGGCCCCAAAGTCCCGGCATTGAAGTTACAAAAGCCTTCATGCATGACCGTCGTTCCGTCTGCAAGGTGTGCTCCCAGTCTTACCCGATCAGCATCTGCGATTCGCACACCTGATGGAATGACGTAATCGGTCATTCGGGGGAATTTGTCCAAGGAAGTGACGGAAATGCTGATGCCCCTGGAAGCGGCCTGGGCTTGAAGGTGACCCACGCGTTCGGGTAGGACGGGCCCGGCGTTCGTCCATGCACAGTTGGTCATCAAGCCGAAGATGCCATCGAAATTTGCGCCGTGCGGACGGATCTCGCGCCGACTTAAGAGATGGAGGCGCAGATAAGCGTCAGCCAGGTCGACAGCTGGCGCGTTGAGGTCTTCGATCGTCTTTTCAATCCGCTGTCCTCTGATAATGCCAAGCTGTTCGGCCAGACAAGATCTGGCGGGCTCTACTTCTTCCCCGGGATACCAGACGTCAAGTTGGGTTCCGGTCTCGACATCTATGTAGCTATGGCCAGTGGCGGTAATGCTCATGACTGTATTTTCGCAGTGCTGAGGGCAGATACTCAACCGGTTTCTAGTTATTGGGTGAATTCGTCAAGATTTGAACATGCCTCGACCGGTTAAACATTTCTTCTATCAATAGCGAGTTACCACTTTCAGTCGCCACGAGGTGGGTCTACGGCGTAGGTTCTCGGCTATGAAGACATCTGTCTGCGAAATGCTTGGCGTGGATGTTCCCATCCTCGCGTTTACTCACTGTCGAGATGTGGTTGCTGCTGTTACCAAGGCGGGCGGCTTTGGTGTGCTCGGTGCCGCAGGGCACACACCAGAGCAGCTCGACATCGATTTGCAGTGGATCCAGGATGAGGTTGGCGAGAAACCATTCGGCGTCGACATTATCGTTCCCGCGAAATATGAGGGTTCGTCGGAAGGTGGAAAATCCTTACGTGATTTGTCTGAGATGATTCCGCAAGAACATAAAGATTTCGTCGAGGACATGATGGAACGGTATGCCGTTCCACCGTTACCGAAAAATGACGGTCAGGAGAGTGGCCGAGGTGTACCTGTCGATTCGGAACCGCCGATGACATACGCCCAAGCGGTGCCTCTCATGGACGTCGCTTTTTCACATCCAATCAAACTCATCGTGAATGCTTTAGGACCGCCACCCCCGGACATGATTGAGCGGGCCCATGCTGGCGGTGTTCTTGTCGGCGCGCTGGCTGGAAAGAAGTCGCATGCCGTGCGGCACGTTGCGTCTGGCGTTGACATCATCATTGCCCAAGGCCACGAAGCTGGTGGTCACACTGGAGATATCGGCACAATGGTTTTGGTGCCTGAAATCGTCGATGCAGTAGCTCCAACTCCTGTGCTCGCGGCCGGTGGAATTGGAAGCGGACGGCAGGTAGCGGCTTCGCTAGCATTGGGAGCACAAGGCGTCTGGTGTGGGTCAGTTTGGCTCACTACCCAGGAAGCTGAAACTCACCCTATTGTCAAAGAGAAGTTCTTAGCAGCCACCTCCTCGGACACTTTGCGCTCTAGGTCACGGACGGGTAAACCCGCTCGCCAGCTCCGTTCAGCTTGGACTGACGAGTGGGAGGGAGAATCTTCACCCGGCACTTTGCCAATGCCGCTCCAACCGATGCTGATTGCGCAGGCCAGCCGAAGAGTCGACCGTGCAGCGACCAATCCTGAGAACCGAGGCGCTGTGGAACTCGCGAACTATTTCGTGGGTCAGATAGTGGGATCCATGAATGAATCAATTTCTGCAACCCGCGTAGTTGAGGACATGATTACCGAATACCTCGACGTAATGGATCGTTTCGAGCAACTCAACACGTAAGTCGCGCTCGAATCACTCGCGTGCCTGATACCGGGGACGCCAAAGGTTAGGGGGACCATATGGAGACAATGAACGAACGCGTGGCGGTGGTGACCGGTGCTGGATCAGGCATTGGTAAAGCGCTCGCGCTCGCCTTTGCCGGTGAGGGAGCGAAAGTTGTACTCGCAGATGTTGAGGAGGAGGCACTTCAAGCAGCACGGCTAGAAGTGGAGGCACTCGGGGTACCTGCGCTTGCAGTGAAAACAGATGTCACGGACTCCGACTCCGTCGCCGCATTATGCGCTACGACGCTCGAAACCTTTGGCGGTGTCAACATCCTTTGTAACAACGCGGGAGTTGGTGGCGGCGGTCTCGTCAAGAATCTGCAATTGGTGGATTGGAAATGGGTTATTGACGTTTCCCTGTGGGGAGTTATTCACGGGCTCCACCATTTCATGCCCCACCTGATTGAGGCTGAAGAAAGCCACGTGATGAGTACCGCATCGGTGGCAGGCCTAATGGCCGTCCCGGGGCTTGCTCCCTACAATGCAGCGAAATTTGGGGTTGTGGCTGTCATGGAAACTTTGCATCATGAAATGGCCCAAGATGGCGAATCAGATGTTGGCGTTTCAGTTCTTTGTCCTGGCGTGGTCAAAACGAACATCGCGACGGCGCAAAGAAATCGTCCCACCCATCTTCAGCGAGAACGAGCTAAACCCGCAAGCGAAAGCGCTCGGGCCCCTGACGAAGCTCGACTTCGCAACGCAGCAATCGCTGCCGCGTTAGAAAAAGGAATGGCGCCTGGTGATGTCGCATCCCAGGTTGTGGACGCCATGTACCAACGAAGGTTCTGGGTGTTGAGCCACCCGGAGTTACTTGCCGAGGTAGAGCATCGGAACCAACAGTTAGCGAATTTGGAGAATCCGACCTTAATTTCAAGTTTCACCGATTGATCGGAATTCGTTAGCTACATCGTGAAACGCAGGTTTCTCGCTGCGTGCGCGCCAAGAACTTGGTCTCCAGACCAGCTGATCTGACCATCCGCAATAGCAATCTCAGGATCGATGCGTCCACATGCCTGATTCATGAAGGCCATTGAGTCGCAGTGGAGGGTGACCGATGGATTGCTCAGCATTTCTGTTTCGGAAGCGCGACCCTCAACAGCGACATAGATGTCACGATTTACTGCTCCAGTGATGTCGAAATGAATTGACTGGCCTTCCGTCAGGCCGATTTTCTTGCCCGCTATGTACCCGATGGACAGGTGGACTTCGTTTAGCGCCATTTCCGCGGTCGGCCCTCCGTTGTAGATTTCCATGCCAAGAGGAATCCGGCAGTCGCGTTCGTGCATCCAAAAGTCGAACTCGCGAATCGCCATAAAGCGCCCGTAAGTACCTGGACCTACCGGTGTGATGCTGGCTGTTTCGAAGTCCTCGTCGGTAGTTTCGGCCAGGTTCGCCCGTCTAACGTCGAAAGTGCTTTGCATGTGAGCAACTAGATCGTCTCCGGACATATCCAGTGCCGTGTTCATGTAACCCTCAACGTCTTGGAACGGCGGCGGCGTATCAAGACCGCTTGGCATCCAGTTTGACAACACTTGCTCGACTGAGACCATGTGAGCGGCTATGCCTTTAACGCTCCACTCAGGACATAACGACCGGGTGTCCCACTGTGGACTGTCAAGATTGCTGAAAAAATCCACGACGCTGGTCCAACATGCGTCAAGGTTGTTAATGGTGAGTTCGCGCTGGCTCATAAGTCAACCGTAGTGGTGATCGCTCGAACCTTGGGCGGTCTTCGTGCCATGCTTTGTCAAATCAATGAACACCCGTAAGCCAGCATTTAGTGAACACCCGGAAAATTAAACGCTTGGAGTAGCTGAATGAACTCTTCTCAGATAACTCTGGTTGGTGCCTACGGCTCACCGTATTCGATGAAAATGCGGGCGGTACTCCGCTACCGACACATCGACCACCGCTGGATTGTGCGGAACTCCAGCCAAGACCGAGGTCTTCCCGAGCCACCAGTCGCAATTATTCCCGTCCTTGTTTTTCATGGTGAAGACGGGGGCTACTCAGACGCCATGGTGGATTCGTCTCCACAAATCATGCGCCTAGAAGGTGTGTACCAAGGACGGAGTTTGTTGCCCACCGACCCTGTTGTCGCCTTTTTAGATCATCTGATTGAGGATTATGGCGATGAGTGGGTAACGAAGATCATGTATCACTACCGATGGCACCATCTATATCCCGACGCGATTGGAAAAGCGGGAAACATGCTCCCGTTGATGTCCAACAATCAGATGGATCCCGATCAGCATCATCAGATGAAGGCATTCATCACCGACAGGCAGACGAATCGAACAGCTTTGGTGGGATCGACCGAGCAAAACCGGCCCGTAATCGAAGAGAGCTTCATTCGGCTACTGGGGATTATGGAGAAGCATTTGACCGACCACCAGTTCCTTCTCGGGGATCGGCCGGGTCGTGGGGACTTTGGAATCTTTGGCCAGTGCAGCCAATTATTTTTTTGGGAGCCTGACTCGGCGCTATTAGCGGCATCGCACAGCCCGCGCAGCATCATTTGGGCATATCAGGTCGATGACCTTTCTTCTCACGACGTGGGAGGGGACCAAGGGTGGTTGACGCGTCAGAACCTGCCGACGACACTCCACGACTTGCTCTGCGAAATAGGGCAGACCTATGCCCCATTTATGGTGGCCAATGACAGAGCGCTTGCGTCTAAAGAGGAAGAAGTTATTTGTTCGATTCAAGGAGCTGAATACCGCCAAGCTCCATTTCCTTATCAACGCAAGTGCTTGATGTGGCTGCGCGAGTCCTTCGCAGATCTTTCGACTGAGGACCAAGAGTCAGTGAAACAACTACTAGACGGAACTGGTTGTGAAGTCCTGGTTGCGGACGAGCGTGATTAAAGCAATCGTCTTTGACAAGGACGGAACCTTGCTTGACTTTGAAGCAACTTGGAACGAAGCGGTTGGCGTGGCTTTCGACCAGATAAGTGATGCGCATGCACGCGAAACCTCCGCCGATATGTTCGGCTACGACCTGGCCTCGCGAACGGTGTTGCCCCATTCGCCTTTCGTCAGCGAGAGCAACGACGTTGTCATGGGTCTTGTGAGTGATCTCATTGATGTAGAAACCTTTGAACGCACCATTAATCAAGTTTCAAGATTGAATGTCGTGCCGAGTAGCGAAGCCACCGCGACACTTAAAACCCTGGTTGCTAACGGTGTGAAGCTGGCGATAGCTACAAACGACTCTGAAGGGGCAGCGCGTCACCATGTAAGTGCCCTCGGATGGACCCAACTGTTTACATCCGTGAAAGGGTACGACTCAGGTCACGGAGCGAAGCCCGATCCTGGCATGGTCCTGGCGGCGGTCGAAGAATGTGGCGCGATCCCAGGCAGTTACTTGATGGTGGGCGATTCGGTTCACGACATCCTCGCGGGCCAAGCGGCAGGCGCCACCACAGTCGCGATCGGAAATAACCAGGGGGCATTGAGTCTCGCTGACCACAAGATTAAGAAGATGACAGACCTGATTGCTTTAGTGAAATTTCTTCAACAACAGGAAACGAACAACTCAACCAACTTCGCTTCTGATGCGACCGTGAATGACATCTAGCTGTTCAATCATTGCATCAACTGACCGCGCACCAGCCTGAAAAACAGCAGTCGCATTCACCGACGTCCATTCAAACCCCATTGCGCGAACTACGGCGGCCCGCTCCGCTACAGCGTCGAGATCGGCGTAGAAGAGTTTGTCCTCATCGGTACGAGGCGGAGGCTGCAACATGAGTTGGAATCCGATTTCGTTGGGGCCTCGACCTAGCTCCTCAGCTTGCTGGCGTATGTTTTCGACGCACAACAAGGCTTGTTCATCTGTAATCCCTGAGGCCATCCACCCGTCCGCCTTCTCGGCCGTTCTTCTCAAAGCCGCAGGGCTATCTCCCCCCACCCATATAGGGAGCGCGGCTCCTTGAGGTGAAACTGGTTCCATGCCCATGTCGTGAGAGTCGTAATAGCTTCCGCGAAATTCGATACGTCCACCTGACCAGTAACTTCTCAGGAGATCAATCGCTTCATCCATACGCCTGCCCCGATTGGAGAAGTTCTCTTCCAGAGCGTCATACTCGCTGTCTTGCCAGCCGACGCCTATGCCTAACCGAACACGCCCGTTTGAGAGCGTGTCTAAGGTGCTTATTTGTTTCGCTACCAGCACGGGTTGACGTTGAGGTAAGACGAGCACCTCAGTCGAGAGGGATACTCGAGTAGTGACAGCTGCAACGTTTGAGAGCAACATCAACGCTTCCAGAATGGGCATGTCTGCTGAATAAATGGTTCGGCGACCTTCTCCGGGGTGGCCCATAACGACGTGATCGAATGCCGCGATCTCGTCGTAACCGATTTCTTCAATAGCCGACGCCAAGGCGAGAACTTTCTCGGGTCCTTCTCGGTAGGCCACTGAGGGAAAATCGACGGCTACCTTCATCTACCGTTCCTCTAATCTGACGAGGGCTTTGGCGGGCATAAGAGTTGTCCCATCAGCATTTCGTTCGAAAATCTCTAGTTCGACTATCGACTCGAGTGCGTCAAGCGCTACGACTGTGCCTGAAAATTGAACCTCTTCATCGACAAAGGCGCTGGCGCGGTTTTGCCATTCGATGGATATCAGCCGAGCCTTGGGGCCGGCCCAGTCAGTCACGAATTGAGTAAGCCACGAACCTTGAAGGGGCCCGTGAACGACAGTGTCATGGTGGCCTTCGTGATGCGCGTAACCGCGGTCGTAGTGAATGCGATGGGGATTGAAGCTTGCAGCGCTGTATAAGAACAGTTCCGCTTCGTTGGCTTTTCTACGCACTACGGGTAGCTGATCACCCACGTTTATTGACCCGGAATTCGGATATTTGTTCATCGAGCTATACCAATCTGTCGCGACTTCGCGACCACTCGTTTGTCCTGGTTCACGAAGGTTGTTTCGCGAACGAGCCGAACGAAGGGCCCCTTGCTTCCTTCTTTTTGGTCGAGATCTGCGAGCCGTGTCGTGGCTGTGATCTCGTCACCGACACACACCGGCTCAATGAAATCCCACTCTTCTCCACCGAACATCATCCTCGAGACTTCGAGATGAATACTCGTGGCGTCTTGATATAACCCGTCTTCACGAAGCAAGTGTGTCGGCTTGGGCGGCACGAGGGCGTGAGTGATAAATAGTGGGGGAACCGTGACCGTTCGATATCCCGCGGCATGCGCGGCGACCTCATCGAAATAAACCGGATTTTCGTCTCCTACGGCGTAGGCGTAACGCTGCGCTTCACGACGATCAATCAGGACTGTTACGGGACCTTCGAGAATTTCGCCGACGCGAGCCAACGATTCTGGTGGAATAAGGGAAGTCGACATGCACTAAGGGTAGGTGAGGCTATGCCTTGTCTGCCCGCGATGATCTAATCTGGAAGAGAGGTTAGAACCATGTCGCTTTGGTCTAGGAAACTTGAAATCCCGTCTGCGGAGAACGCGCTACCGGGTCGCGACCAAGCAATGCCGGTTCCGCCCGCCCACGAAGTATTGGGTGAACCTCTGATCCCTCCGTTTCCTAACGGCAGCGAAAACGTAGTGCTAGGCATGGGCTGTTTCTGGGGTGCGGAGAGAATTTTTTGGGAGGCGAGCGGAGTGCTGACAACAGCGGTCGGCTACGCCGGAGGGTTCACGCGCAACCCAACCTACGAAGAAGTTTGTAGTGGGCTTACGGGGCACAACGAAGTAGTTCTTGTCGTCTTTGACCCTAACGCCATCAGTTATGTCGAAATTCTTAAGCTTTTCTGGGAAAATCACGACCCGACCCAAGGCATGCGCCAAGGAAATGACTTGGGAACTCAATACCGATCCGGAATATATGTTTCGACTGACGAACAGCGCCTACTGGCAGAGGCAAGTCGCCAAGAATTTCAGCCGGCGCTCACTAAGGCTGGGTTTGGCGCCATAACAACCGAAATTTTAGGGGTAGACGATTTCTTCTACGCGGAGCACTACCACCAGCAATACCTGCAGAAGGTACCTAACGGCTATTGCGGACTTGGCGAAACGGGTGTCACCTGTCCGACTGGGATCGCTTCGCTCGACTGAACGCTGAGCTCTTAGACAGAACCCAACAGGTCTTGGAATCGTTTCACCATGTCGCCGTGGTTTGTGTGCGCGTTCAACCCACTGGGATTGGGCAACACATAAACTGGCCTGCCCCCCAAGCGAATTGTCTGCGCGCCAAGCGACAGCTTGGAGTCCCCTAGAGCAGCTCGCCACCCAGTAATTCCGAGAACACATATGGCCTTTGGCCGTAGCCAACCACACATACGACTGACTCTCGCCAATCCGACGCGGAAGTGCGTGTCAGTCAATTCGGAGGCCTTCGAAGTTGGTTTCTTGACAAGATCGGTCATACCGACCCGGTCGACTCGTAATGCGTGGATCGAATCGCGTTCCTTACTAACAATCTGAGCTTCAAGTGCAGCAGACCAGAAGCGGTTGTTGGGACCTGCGAATCCGTATCCAGCATCTGCGGCATGGAAACTGGGGTTTAATCCAACGAGAAGTAGCCGCATGTTCGAGCTGACGGTGTCGGACAAGGTTCGAATAGGTTTGGCGGTGACGCGAATAGAGTCATCGTCTCGGCTTGGTGCCTGAAGCGAAAATCCGGCACCGACCAATACATCTGAAACCCGCTGTGGTTTCCAACGAGGGCTAAACACGAAATGGACTGTGTGACCTTTGGGAAACTGCTGGTGAACTGCATGAAGCAGGGAAGGAATCCAGGTGGTCCTTCTCTTCCGAAGATCTATTTCGTCGTTAGGAAACGGCAACAGCTGCGGCCTCCAAAGTTAACTGCGCAACTAACCTGCGATCGGCACCCCATGGCATTGGCATCAAGATGGGGTACTCGACACCAGAGTCGATGTAATTGCGAACAAAACCTGCGACCTCGTCTTGGGTTCCGACGAAGTTGATGGCTTGAATCATTCGGTCCGTCACCGAGGCGAGTGCGCCCTCGCGGTCACGGTCAGCTTGATGTGAACGTAATTGATCGACTTCGCTTCCAAATCCTGCGGAGCGGAACATGTTGGCGTACCCGTCGGCCATCGCATAGTTAAACAAGTCTTTTCGGGCTGAGCGAGCTACTTCTGACAGATCACCCACGGCTGCATGCACGTAACTCATGATTGTTGCGTTTCCGCCGGCTCGGATGTTTTGGACTGCTTCCCCCACGTGGGCCGCAGGGATGTAGTTCAAGAGAACCGCATCGGCGATCTCTCCGCCGAGCTTGAGCATCTGAGGATTAAGTGCCGCGATGACAATTTTTGGTGACTGTTCTTCGAGTCGAATTGCCAACCGAAACCGCCGAAGTTGCCAAAAATCACCCTCAAATGTCACTGACTCTCCCGAGAGGCATTCACGGAGTAAGGCAACGTATTCGCGCATCATGGCTATCGGACGATCTGGAGCCTGGATGCCGTGTTGACGTAGAACACCCGGTGCCGATACTCCCAAGCCAATCCATACGTTTCGTATGGGGTTGAGCGCCTGAAGCGTTGCGGCGGTCATGGCGGTTAATGAGGGACCGCGAAACTGAATGGGCACTATGCCCGTGGCTAAGTCAAGCCCGGGAGCAGCCTGCGACACCGCCCCCAGGAGACTGAAAGCATCAGTGCCCGATGCTTCTACTGTCCAAAAAGATTGATAGCCAACTGCCTCAGCCGATTGAGCAACTTCTGTTACCGCCGATGGCCCAAGAACTCCGAGACTGCCATAGGTCACACCGAGGGGAATTCTGGAATTACCGTTCATCGCTAGGAACTTACTCGGGTCTTTGGACGCGTGACTTATGACGAATATGTTCGTTATCGAGTGGCAGGCAGCGATAGGGTGAGATTGCGAGTGAGAACTTTTACTATCCCTACAGACAGGAGCATCTGGTGACCGAGACCCCGGACGTAAAGATCGTCGCCCCTGCTAACGCCAACGAGGCACTAGCAGTAGTTGACCGTGCCCTCGGCACCTTTATGCAGCGCGAACTGGTCTCCTCGAACGAAGTCACTGATGTACTTCTCGATATTCGATCCGTGCTCAACCGAATTGGTCAACCGGAAGTCGACGTCACCGTAGATATTTCCGAGGTTGAGGCAGAGCTCGAAGTTCCGGCTCAAGCCTGAGTCAGGCTGGTCGCTGCGCTGGTACGCGTACGCGAGCCGGCTGATTAGTCCTTAGGAAGAAGCCGTTCCGCTAATTTTCCGAGAATCATTCCTATTCCCGCCCCGGCCGCCACGTCTGACGCGTGATGTAACCGGACGTGTATGCGTGAACAAGCTAAGAGGCCAGCGATCAGATGCCAGAATGATCCCAAGCTTGACCGGCGCGAAAGAAATGCTGATGCACAAAAAGCCGCTGAGGCGTGGCCCGACGGGAAACTCGACGTGACCGGCTGACGGAGTTGATGCGAGGTCGGGTTGTCTGCGGCTTCGGCAGGACGAACTCGACCGAAAAACCTTTTGACTCCCTGATTTACCAAGAGTGATTCAAACCCCATAAGGGCACTGAACCTTATAGAGCTGCCGGGTCGTCTCCCTGGGGGTAACGCACGAAGACCGCCAACGATGTGCCAAATAAGGCTGAAATCGCCGAGATTCGATGCTGTGTAGAACAATCGATCAACAGACGGTCGGCCCCGCCAACGTTCCCACCATTGATCTATTTGTTTATCGATTTGATCAACGTTCGGGCCAAGGGGACTGTTGCCGCTCATCGACGCTGATCCTCGTGCACCCAATCACAGTTGCATGCCAAACCGATGAATGCCAGGCAGCTCGGAAGAGGCGTCATTCTTCCTCCAAGGAGGTGGTTGGTTCGAGCACCGGAAGTTGAGGATCAGTCGGCGGGGGTATGGTGAGCAGGGGGCCGTCGTCTTTATCAGGCGGAGGCGGGATTAGAAGAATCTGGCCTACATAGATCATTGTTGGATCCGCGATGTTGTTTTCGCGCACTAGGTCGTTGAGATGAATACCGAAACGATCGGCAATCGCAATGAGCGTGTCCCCTCTAACTACTTCGTAGGTGGCGCGAAATACTTCTTCGGTTTGTGTAACGTCACCAACTTTTACCGCAGTTGAACTGACCTTGACTGGTTCGGGCTTTATCTCCGGCGTGCAAGCTACAAGAGAGATGAGTACCAAAATGGCGAACGGTGAGGCGACAAAGCGTCGAATCGGTGTCACTCAGAAGTTCCGTCTGATGCTGGGGGAATAAATAGGGTCTCCCCGATTCCCAAGATCGTGTCTTCCTTTCCGTTTTCCGTCATCAGGTCAGCGACTGTTACACCAAATCCCTTGGCTATTTTTCCGAGGGTGTCTCCGGGCTGCACTACGTAGGCCATTCGCTGAATGATCTTTTCTGTCGTTGTCGTCGTGAGTTCAGGGCGCAGCGTTGTCAAAACAGGGGTCGTGGTGGGGATGGGTCGAACCTTAGGTTCACTCGCGCATGCGATTAAAGCCAACGGTAACGCGGCAACCACACATAGAAATTTTGCGCCTCTCAAGATCCTGGTCCTTAAGTCCTAAAGTCGCTCTGATTCAGCGAGATAGTTGAAGGCCACGTATGTGGGTCTGCGTTGTTGAGGAATGG
>TARA_B110000014_G_scaffold189709_1_pt1 | contig 47226 bp, 50 predicted proteins | sample TARA_B110000014 | Tara Oceans TARA_B110000014 (sample SAMEA4396468) | marine metagenome | biome: Westerlies Biome; feature: [MES] marine water layer (ENVO:01000295) within the mesopelagic zone...; material: water (ENVO:00002006), including particulate matter (ENVO:01000060) such... | reverse complement strand
AACAACTGGGGCCTCAGTAACAACTGGGGCCTCAGTAACTGTCGTTACTGTTTCTTGATTTGATTCTGAATTTTTACCACAGGCAGCAAAAACCATTGTTGCAGTAAGTAAAAGACTTGTGATGTGAATAATTTTTTTGTTTTTCATTGTTTTTCCTTTAACTAAGTAACTTGTGTTACGTAAATAAGAGTTTTGAAATAACAAAATCTGACAGTTTCAAACTTTTTTCTGAAAAATAAAAATGCCGGCAGGTTTACTGCCGGCACGTTTATGAAATTAGGAAATAACTAACCAGTAAATAAAGGTGAGCCTTCAATTGGGTCGTCAACTTCCGTTTCAGTTACTTCTTCGGGGTCGTCCTCAGTAGTTTCTTCAGGATCACCCTCAGTGGTTTCCTCGGGATCACCCTCAGTGGTTTCTTCAGGATCATCCTCGGAAATCTCTGGAATATCAATCTCAGGGATATCAACAATTCCTGGATCGTCATCGTCACAAACTATTGACATGCGCTGTACTGAAACTAAGTCCGGACGCTCGAAAGAGCTTTCAGCTACATAAACTCTAACGACTCCAAAGAATGATCCTTCGGGAGCTAGAAATCCATAACTAACTGAATCACCAGCTGGAACTTCTTCAGAATCGCTAGCGGTTGGACCTGGACGGTATTCAGTGTATGCGCCATCATCAGAGGCAAAGATCTCAAGTTCAACGCTCACCCAAATGCTTTCAGGTGCCATTTTTAAATGAGTTGGATTGTTGTTTTCTATGTCTACAAAAATAAGTCCATTTTTATAGCAGTGGTTATCAAGAACAGTAACGATACTGACGTCGTAATCACTTGATGGTTCAGGTTCAGAAACCATTCCTGCCGATGCAACATTGCTACTTACAAAAAAAGTAGAAGCTGCAATAACAATTATGGAAACTAACCGAATAATTTTTTTCATTTTTTTCTCCTTATTTTGGTTTCGTTTTTCGAAACTCTTCATAAAGGAGATGAACTAACGATAAAAATCTGACAAGTTCAAAAATATTTTTAAAATTTTATCCTTGGTAAGGACGGTTAAGTATGTAGACCTGAACCATTTCAGCTTCTTTTACAAAATCTGCTATTTCAATAGCAGAACTTTCTAGCACTCTGACACAGCCATGAGAATCAGGTGCCCCTATTGAGTTTGGAAGGTTTGTTCCATGGATATAAACGCCTCGCGAAAGAGTGTTTTTATTTTTTGATTCTTGTCCATAAAGAGTAATAAGTCGTGTAGTCATGTCTGCTGGATCATTTTTATCAACTAGTACTCCCTGTGCGCCCCATCTTTTAATTCTCTCTCCTATTTCACCTTCGATTACTTCACCAGTGTGGAAAAGACCTGTTGAGGTTCCTCCAGATCCGCTGATATTCGACAGTCCTTTTTTACCTGTTGAGGTACCGTGCACTCCAATAATTTCTAGATTTCGTACAAGGAATAGTTTTTGTATTGAGGGGTCGACGACAATTATTGAGTCAAAAAGCTGTTCTTGTTTAATGATTTCAGTTATTGCAGTATTAACGGATTCGCCTAACTGATTGGATGGAACATCAAATTTGACATTTGTTTCAACTGAGTGTGTTCCTTTTATTTGATTGACTTGGTTACCTTCACCAGGAAAGTTATGAGAATAATTAATTGTGTTTATAGTGCTGGTGAACTTTTGTTCAGTTTGAGTGTGTAAAACATTTTCTGATTGTGTCTTTAGCTCACATTCAAGTTCGTTTTGATTACAAGGGGATAAAGGTCCTGTATTTTCTCCGGCTAAAGCGATGCTGCTAGTTATAAAAATTGTCGTGATTACCATGAAAGTAATTCCGGTGTAAATAGTTTTTTTCATTGATTTCTCCCCTTTTGGTTTCGTTTATGAAACTCTTCATAAAGGAGATGAAATAACTATTGATGTCTAACAGGTTCAAAAGTTTTGTTAGTTATCAAATTAAACATGAGATAGACATAAGTATGAAAAAAGTTGTTTTTCAACTAGCCATGTTCGTTTTTCTTTTAAGTTGTAGTGGCAAAAATGAAGAGTCTGTGTCTATTCCGCTTGTTGATACCACCACAACCGCCACAACCGCCACAACCGCCACAACCGCAACGACTACAACTACGACGACTACGACGACTACAACCACTACAACCACCACAACCACCACAACCACCACAACCACCACAACAGTTCCTTTAAGGGAAGCCACTTTGTTGTTTACTGGTGACTTACTTCCACATTCTCCAGTAGTTAGAGCTGCAGCAATAGAGGCAGAAGGATCAGATCGTGAACATGATTTTCGTCCCTTATTTTCTAATGTTGTGGATCGAATTAGTTCAGCTGATTTAGCTATTTGTCATTTAGAAACACCCTTAACAAATGATCTTTCTCGCTTATCGGGATACCCGAGATTTAATGCGCCAGTATCTCTTGTAGATGATCTAATTGATATTGGTTATGACGCTTGTTCTACATCGTCAAATCATGTTCTAGATCAACGACTTGACGGAGCGATTGAAACTGCCTTTGCTTTTGAACAAGCAGGATTAGGGCAAACAGGTATATCGGTTACTGAAGAAGATGCGAGCACACCAATTATTTATGATGCAGCGGACATAAAAGTTGGTCATATTTCGGCAACTTTCAGTACTAATGGTATGCCTATTCCTTCTGAGGCTCCTTGGTTGATTTTTGATTTAGAAATTGATCCATTAATAAATATTGCTAATAAAACACGTGCAGCAGGTGCGGACTTTATTGTTCTGAGTCTTCATTGGGGTGTTGAGTATCAATCTGCTCCAACAAAAGAACAACGATCTCTAGCTGAGTCTTTGTTAAGAAACGAGAATATAGATTTAATCGTTGGCCATCATGCCCATGTAATTCAACCAGTTGGGATGGTTGATAATGAGTATGTGATTTATGGAGTAGGAAATTTTCTATCTAATCAATCAGCTTCTTGTTGTGCAGTTGGCGCTCAAGATGGGGTGATTGTTGAAGTAGAGCTAGTTGAATCTCATGATGGAGTACACGCAGAAAGAGTGCTCGTTACTCCAACGAGAGTTGCCCGATATGAGGGTTATCAAATTCTTGATGTTGGTAATTCATTAGTTGAGAATCCTGACTCAAATGAACTTATTTCATCTTGGGAACGTACTTTAGAAAGATTAAATGCAGAAAGCCTTGGTGCTTTTAGCCCTATCCCCACAGCAACTTTCTCAAACGAGCCATAAAAATCCTACGATTGGAATTATTTTCTTTTTACTAGCAAACAAATAGTTCTTCCTTTTGATCCCATTCACTTTTTCTCCCTAGATCATCACTAAAACGAATAGCAACTGCATATTCAACATTGCAAGATAAGTCATCAAAAACATGTGCTCGACGCTCTTCGCAACTTCCACAATCTGGTGAAGTTACGGTCCAATCGCCTCCAGCTACACGAAGCCCAACTTCATAAGATCCAGGCGGATGAGGCGAAGGTGCAGCCCACATAATAAAAATATCTATCGATCCTGGATCAACACTTAATAATTGAGGAACAGGAACTGGTGGCAGTGTTGTCGTAGTTGTAGTCGTCGTAGTTGTAGTCGTCGTAGTTGTAGTCGTCGTGGTCGTAATTGTCGCAGGAACTCCAGTCGTAGTCGTCACAGGAACTCCAGTCGTAGTCGTCACAGGAACTCCAGTCGTAGTCGTCACAGGAACTTCAGTCGTAGTACTAAAGTTTTCAATATCAGGAGAAGTGACGAGGTTATTAGAATTTTCTTCTTGAAGTGCTAATACTGATTGACTCTCGTCTAATTTTTCTGATACTAAAACTGGTCCTTCTCCTCCAGTGGAAAGAACAGCACTTATGGCAACAGCACCACCGATAATGAACATGTAAAATCCAAACCGGCGTAAGCGTTTACGAGATGAAGGAAGTCTTTTCTCAGAAATCTCTTCTGTTTCATAGTCTTCATTAAACCAATTTGTTTGAACTGGATCAGGAAACCCATCTTCATCCCATGTGTACTCAGAAGCTTCGGCCGTTTGTACAACTGATCCTGCCGCATCAAGAATTGCATCTTTTAGTCCCAATGGGGCAGCCAACACTGGTGCTGCTCCATAAAGTGCAACTGGTGATACAAGTTTCCGTCGACGTTCTTCACATTCATCACATTGTGTTAAATGCCTACTAACTCGTTTACGAATAGGTATGGAAAAAGTTCCATCCCAATCTGATAACAATCGTTCTAAATCAGAACACATAGTGCGTGCTTGACGAGCTACAACTAATGCACCGAGAGATTTCTCAACACGTTCTCGCATCCTTTTTACAAGCACATATCCATGGTCTGCGCTAACTCCGACAGCAGCAGCTAGTTCAGCACCATCAAGACCTGATCGAACATTAAGTTCTAAGAGCAATCGATCTCGTTCATCAAGGCCTGCAGCTGCTTCCCAAACAAGATTTTGTAATTCAGAAACTTCAAATTCATTCTCAACAGAATCTGAACTAGTTGAAGTTTCAAGTATCGCATCATCATCAACTGGACGTGTCCGAGAAGTGTCACGAAAACCTTTCATGACTTCGTTCCTTGCGATAGCAAATAACCATGATTTAAGGCGAGAGGGATCTCGTAATTGTCCGATTCGTTCAAACGCCAAAAGAAACGTTTGTTGCGTTGCATCTGCCGCGTATTCGGGATTACGGCAAACTCCGTAGCAAAAATTGTGTAAATGGTCTGCGTATCGGTCGTAGATATCAGCGAGGGCAGTCGAGTCACCCTCTGCGAGGGCAGATGCCAATTCTGTATCAGTGCGCATAGATCTAAATCATGCCACATGATTGATCACTAAACCGATGAGATCGGTTTATGATTTTTAAGTTTTTTTTCATTTTTACCAATCTCCATAAATTTTCTGGTTTAAAACCAGGTATTTAAGTGATGGTAAAAATAAGAAAATCTAACACTTTCGAATCAATTAGCAAGTTTTACTAGCTCTTCAACTGTAATAACTACGGCTTTACGGGTACCGCCGTTACCGGCTGTACCCCCAATCCAAAGATGAAAAATAACAAGTGTTTCTTGACCATTGTCAATCACGCTTGCTCCTCCAGGTCCAACAACAGGTTTGTTTAAATATGTTCCACTCCCAGCATCAAAATCAGCCAACACGCAATCACTTTGTACTGAATCACATGCTGCCGCGCCGATGTAATAGGTTTCATCTTCCCACCAACCAGCAGAAAAAACTAAATACAAATCATCGCGGAAATAAAGCATGTCTGGATTTTCAATAATGTTGCTTCCTGTTACATTCGCACCAAAAATAGCTTTTGGTTCACCAATTAATGATGTCCCATTTCTGCTTACCTCTTGAGAAAAGATTTTTACTTCTCCTTGAACGTGTGGTGCATTGGTATCTGATTTCCATAAAAGCCAAAACTTGCCGTCTCTATCCACAAATGGCGAAGGGTCGATTGAACCACCGAGAGAATGTTGACAAATAAATGGTTCATCATTTCGATCAACATACGGGCCTTGAGGTTTATCGGATGTAGCTACACCTATACATTGTTCGCCAGCGGGAAACGCTGGGTCTTCTGTTGTGCCCTTTACTCGAGCTGTGTAGTAAAGAACCCATCCTGTTTCTGTTTCTAAGACACCGGGTGCCCATGTGAATAATCCTTGAGCCCAAGATCCAACTTTAGGAAGAGCATCCCCAGCCCAATCCCAACTTTCTAAGTTGGAAGATTTCCATACTGGAACGTTATAAAACCCTTTTCCACTCCAACCGTTAGTGGCAAACAAGAAATATGTATCTCCTGAAATAACTATTTCAGGGTCAGGAGCATCAAGTCCAGTTAATTCTGGTCTTCCATTAGGCAACGAAGGCGGTGCAGAAGTAGATGTTGTTGAAGTAGTAGATGAAACCGAAGTTGTAGTTGTGGTTGGAACCAAAATCGTAGTTGGAACCAAAATCGTAGTTGGAACCAAAGTCGTAGTTGGAACTATTTTTTCTTTTTGGGTTTCAACCTCATTTGTTGAACAAGCTAAACCTAAAACAAGAATTACTATGATTCCAACTACTCTCTTAAGCACCAATTAAATATAGATCTTCTAAAAGCATCTCTGGTTTAAGATAAATAAGATATGGAAAAAAATATTCCCCCTGTTGATCATGATCTCCTCACCTTTGCAGTAAATACTGTTAAAGAGGCTGGTGATTTAACCCTTAATTACTTTAAAAACAAAGATCTTATTATTGAAGGAAAAGAAGACGGAACTCCAGTAACTGAAGCAGATAAAAAAGCTGAACGTTTAATGCGTGAACGAATAAGCGAGTCTTTCCCAAATGACACAATTAAAGGGGAAGAAGAATCCGATACCGCCGGAACATCAGGGCGGTCATGGATACTTGATCCAATTGATGGAACGATGTCATTCATCCACGGAGTCCCTCTTTACGGAAATCTACTTTCGTTTGAAGATGAATACGGACCCGCAATAGGCGTTATCAACATCCCAGCGCTTGGTGAATGTGTTTTTGCTGGAAGAGGAAGAGGTTGTTATTTCAATGATGAATTAACTCAGGTTTCAGATCAAAAAAACCTTTCTGATTCATGCATAGTTACAAGCGGTGTTGACTACTGGCCATCTGCAGAAACACTAGACCGCTTTATTAAAAGCGGAGCCGTTATTAGAACCTGGGGTGATGCCTACGGATACGTTTTAGTAGCAACTGGTCGAGCCGATGCAATGATTGACCCAATCGTAAATCATTGGGATGTTGCGCCGATGCTTACAATCTTTCCTGAAGCTAGAGGAATTTTTACTGATTTTTCAGGTGCCGCTACTGCTAATGGAGGAAACGCTCTGGCTACGAATCCCGATCTCTATACTTCCATCATCCATTTGATCAGTTCCTGATCCTCTATGTGGAGTAAAAGGATCACCAGGTGGTATGCCTAATCCTCCATTACAAGTGACACCAGGTTCAGGAGAAGAAGAACTATCTGTAAACGCTTCAATAAAGGCAATTATCCGAGGATCGTCAGCTTCTTCAATTTCAAGTCTTCTCCCCCACGAAGTAAGAACTATTGGTGCAGGTTGATTTGAATACGGTGACATCAAAAATCTTTGATTTCCATCAAGAATGCTGTCTAATTTCTGTATTTCACTTAGTGGCAAATCTGGAAGGTACGTAACCCACACAACTCCATGTTCAAGACTATGGACTGCTGCTTCATCAAGAAGCTCAACAATATATTTCCCACAGTTATGCCATATACCTAAATGATCGCCACCAGCAGGTGGAGCCGTAGGGTAATCTAAATCTTCCTCTGTGTGCTCTCGAGATGTAATAACTAAATACTCAACACCTTCAATGTTTTCCAAATCAATTGTTGTAGTTGGAGCAACTGATTCAACATCAGACATAGTTGTTGAAGATTTTTCTACAGACATAGTTGTTGAAGGGTTTTCTACGAATTGTTCCGTAATTTCTGATTCGCTTTTATTTTGTGAACATGCACTTAATAAAAAACATAAAAAAGAAATAATGATCATTCTTTTACTATTCTTTTTCATAATCGCCTTCAAAAATTTGAACATTCAACCCGCGTTTTTCGAGTCCATGTAAAAAATCAATGGGTTCTACTAATTCTGATAATCCAGCCATTCCACGGATTTTTAATTTCCCATCAATTACATATTCTGTTGCTAATGCTGCTACTGTCGCAGCAGCTACAGCTGGTCTTTCTACGATTCCTAAAACTGAAACTTCATGTGAAGTGCCTCGTTGGCCATGTATTTCAACTCTTACTGCACCAAGTCCTCCTTCAGAATGTGGTGGACTTAACATTGGCAAAGGTGCAGTTAATCGATCTCGTAATGATGCGGATACTCGTGCAGTAATCCATGAAACTTCAGGAAACGCATGATGGAGAAGAACTGGACTAGCAAGCGCGGCTCTATAGCAATCTTGTGGACCAATGGGTTCAGGAAACCAACATAATGACCGGCCGGAACCCCCAGGTCGACGAACCCAATTATCGTGACGCCAATCATAAGAAATTCTACTTAAAGCCCGATGATGCACTAGAGCACAATATGGTCCACCTGTACCAACTTTGGCAATATGGATTTCTTGTACTTTGTCAAACCAAGCAGCTCCGTGTGAAGCAAGAACACAAGTTAAACCAGGGGCAAAACCAGCACCCAAAATAACTGGAGTGCTATTTTTTTGTGCTTGTTCTGAAAATTTAAGTAACTCCACCATTTCGGCAAGACTGTCACTTGTAGAAATTACTGGTCTCCGTTGTTCCATTGCTTCAACAACAGCAGGCATTTGTGTACCACTTGGTGTTGCTACAACTATAATTTCAGCATCAAGTTGTGAATTAAACGGTGCGTGCTCAATAATTACCCGGTCACCCAGTGACTTTGAAACTTGAGCAAGACGATCAGCATCTGTGTCCCTTAAAACAATTTGAGTAACCGATTTTCCTGATAACAACTGGCGAGCTATTCGAGCCCCTACTGCACCAGCTCCTAAAACTGCTACACGCATTATCGAAGATCAGATCCTTTAGCTCGACGCCATCCACCGACCTGTCTTTTTATTCGATCAATACCCAGAAGACGAAATGCTCCTGCCACAGCTGCAGCAGCTAACACGGACTCTAAAGCTCCTTTAATCGTCCGCATCATAATTTTTATCCTTTAATCAGGGCCTAATTTATAGCGTAATGGAAAATATTTGTCTCTATTTTATTTGCGGATCTTGTGGGGCTAGCTGGATTTGAACCAGCGACCTCACCCTTATCAGGGGTGCGCTCTAACCAACTGAGCTATAGCCCCGCAATTTGAAGACGGTATCGGTATAAAAAAGAAGGTCCTACCTAAAGAAAATAGTTCCTTATAAATTCCGCTGTACGTTATTCGTTCTTTCTGGTTGATATTCGTTCACCTAAAGTTTTTTTCCGTCGCCGTACCGCTGTTTCTTCTTCAATAACTGTAATCCGTATACCACCCATCAAATCACTAATCAGGTTAAATACAACTACAAGAACCACAGTTATCGCAGTACCCCCAACAACCATAACTAATCCGCCTAAAATGAAAATTCTAAAAATTTGTTCAGCATTAAATTCGAATGTTTCTAAAGCAAATAACTGTTCAATAAAACTTTCAAATTTTTGGATAGTTCCAGCATCACTGGCTGCTCCCCAAATCATGGAGAAAGCAATAACTGACATTCCCCAAACACAAAGATAAAAAACTAAACCGATTTTTAAAACTGACCAAGGTTCTATATGTCTAACTAAACGACGAACGCGACGAACGCGAAATCCAGTTTTTTCTTTTTCGCCACTTTGTTTAGCGTCTTTATTTAATCTATTCTGCAGGATCTTTGAAAAAACCCCCGAGGAAACTTCTTCTATTTCTTCTGATGGTTGAATTTCTTGTTGCCCAGATGTGCTTGATTCATTTCCACTTTGAAAAAGATCCTCTAACCGCGCGCCAGTAGTTTCAGCTCCTGCTAAAGAACTCTCTTCTTCAATGGAGTCGGATTGATCTGTCACAAAATAGAGTCTAGAGGGCACAAAAGCCTGGTTGGAGTCGTTTCCTATTTCAATAGATATTTAAGTGACAGTATTTGAAAAATAAAAATGCCGGCAGACTCACTGCCGGCACCTTTATTGAAGTTGATTAAATTTAACCAGTGAAGAGAGGGGAACCTTCGATTGGATCGTCAACTTCTGTTTCTTCTGGAGTATCTTCAGTTATTTCTTCTGGAGTATCTTCAGTTATTTCTTCTGGAGTGTCTTCAGTTGTTTCAACTGGATCATCTGATGAGCATTCAACACTTGCAGTTTTTTGAAAAGATGGGTCATTGTCCGCAACAAAGTCAGCTGCTTTATCTGGGCCATCTACACCATCAACATCTACTAACTGATCTATCTCTTTAGCGCTTACGTAAATCTTAGTGGTCACTTCAAAGTCGCCAGAAGGAACTTCAAACTCTACTGGTCCACCATCACCTTTTTCCATTTCAAAAAAGACTGGATACGAAGAGAAACCAAATCCAAGCCAGCCGCCAAAGTCGCCTTCTGACTCACTGCTCATTTCCATGTGAACTGCAACCCAGCGGGTTGCTGGGATAATGCCTGTATCACTTAAATTGTTTTCAATTGTTATGGTTACGATTCCATCGTCTTCGTCACAGTGCGTGTCAAGTTCTGCGGTCATACTCATATCAAATGATCCTGGACCAGAAAATTCTGGACCATCAACTTCAGGTATTACGACTGGATCAATTGGGGTTGGAGGTAGTGATATTGCAAATGCTGCATTTCCACCAACTACAAATGATCCGAAAATTACAGCGATTGCTGCAATGCTTTTAGTTACTTTTTTCATTTCTTTCTCCTTTATTTTTAGTTTCGGTTTTCGAAACTCTCACAAAGGAGATGAATTAGAGATACGAATCTGACAGATTCAAAAAATTTTTTGAAGAAAATTTAAGAATTATTCTTCGTCGTCAAATTCACTAACAGGGACTCTTGATAAGGCCACCACATGTTGATCTTCATCTGGGGTCATGACACGAACTCCAGTAGCGCTACGCCCTTGAATTGAAATGTCATCAACATTCATACGGATAATTACTCCACCTGAAGTAATTGCGAAAATATGGTCTCCCTCGTTAACTACAGTTGCTCCAGCAACTTCACCTCTATCATCTGTAGTTTGAATTCCACGAACTCCAAGACCGCCACGACCTTTAGTTGAAAATTCACTCAATGGTGTTCTTTTCCCAAACCCTTCAGTAGTTAAATGAAGAACATTCGCTTCTGGTTTTACGACAGCACAAGATAAAAGTTCATCGTTCTCGCGGAACCTCATTCCCTTAACTCCAGCAGCTGAACGCCCCATTGGTCGCACGTCTTTTTCAGAAATTCTTAATGTTTGTCCAGATCTTGCAACTAATAAAAGATCATCTTCACCATTTGTTGCCATAACATCTACTAATTCATCATCATCATTAAGTTTTATTGCAATAAGGCCTGCTTTAAGTGATGAGTCATAAGCTGTGAATTGAGTTTTTTTAACTCGTCCAGATCGTGTTGCAAAGAAAAGGTACCTCTGCGTTTCATAGTCGCGAGTATCAATAACCGCTTGAATGCTTTCGTCTGGCTGCAGAGGTAAAAGATTAACAATTGCGGTTCCTCGAGCAGTCCGGCTAGCAGTAGGAACTTGGTGAGCTTTGAGTCGATAAACCTTTCCTTTTGTTGAGAAAAAAAGAAGATAGGCATGAGCAGAAGTATGTAATAAATGCGTTACCACATCTTCATCTTTAAGGCGTGCCCCCGCAACACCTCTTCCCCCTCTACCTTGTGTCCGAAACTCATCTGCAGACATAAGTTTTACATAACCGCCATCACTCATAGTAAAAATTTGATCTTCATCATCAATTAAATCTTCAACATCCAGTTCTCCTGGATCATGAATCATTTCACTTTTACGTTCTGTTCCATGATCTTTTTGAATTGTTTTAAGTTCTTCTTTGATTACTTCCCGTAAACGTTGATCATTTCCAAGAATTTCTTCAAGTTCTTGAATTATCTTTTTTAATTCGTCTAAACGATTTTCTAATGTTGTTCTTCCCAAACGAGTAAGTCGAACTAACTGCATATCAAGAATGTGGTTGGCTTGAATTTCACTGAAAGAGTACTTTTTTGCCATTAATGCTTCTCTAGCCGTAGCTCGGTCCTCGGAAGCTTTAATTAGTGAGATAATTTCATCAATATGATCAAGGGCTTTAATTAACCCTTCATTTATATGTGCCTCTGCGTGCGCTTTATCAAGACGATGTTGTGAACGACGACGAACAACTTCAAGTTGATGATCAATATATGAATCAATCATTCCTTTTAGATTTAGTTGCCTTGGTACACCATCGACAAGTGCTACCGCATTAACAGAAAACGTAGTTTGTAAAGGAGTTCGCTTATAAAGGTTGTTTAAAATAACTAAAGCAGGCGCATCCCGTTTTAATTTAATAACAATTCGAGTTTTACCTTGAGCTGATTCATCGTTTATGTCGGCAATTCCTTCAAGTTCTTTACTGTCAACAAGGTCCCGGATTTTAGTCATTACTTGATTTGGACTTACTTGATAAGGAAGTTCAGTTACAACAATTCGAGTTGATTTATCTTCTTCAATATCGGTACGAGCTCGCATACGAATACTTCCGCGTCCAGTGCGGTAAGCATCTTTAATTCCTGCGCGTCCTAAAATAAGTGCACCAGTTGGAAAATCTGGTCCAGGAATAAACTCCATCAAATCATCAGGTGTTGCTTCTGGATTGTCTATTAAGTGAATTGTTGCGTCAATAACTTCCACCAAATTATGGGTCGGAATATTTGTTGCCATGCCGACAGCAATTCCTTGAATTCCATTTACTAATAGATTTGGAAATCTGGCAGGTAAAACTTCCGGTTCACTAAACTCACCTGAATAATTATCAATAAAATCAACAGTGTCTTCTTCAATTCCATCAAGCAGTTTCATCGCAATTGGATCTAAGCGACATTCGGTATATCGAGGAGCAGCAGCAGAGTCGTCTGGCGAGTAGCCAAAGTTTCCTTTTGGGTGAATGACTGGGTGACGTAAACTAAAGTTTTGCGCTAAGCGAACCAAAGCTTCATATATTGCTGAATCACCATGAGGATGGTATTTCCCCATCACCTCTCCAGTAACACGAGCAGATTTCATAGTTGGACGATCTGGTCGAGCGCCAAGATCATACATTCCCCACAGAATTCTTCTATGAACTGGTTTTAACCCATCTCGTGAATCAGGTAACGCTCGTGAAACGATAACTGACATTGCATAATCCAAAAAAGATTGTTCCATTTCTTCTTGGATTTCAATTGGTTCAATTGATCCAGAAGATTCTATTTCGGTTGCTTCATTCATTTTCTTCTCAAATGTCTAAGAATCGAACGTCGTGTGCGTTTGTTTGTATGAAATTTTTTCTACTTTGTACGTCTTCTCCCATAAGTGTGGAAAAAACTTCATCAGCAATACTGCTCATACTTACCGATACTTTTAAGAGGCTTCGTTGATTTGGATCCATAGTTGTTGACTGCAATTCGTCAAAGTCCATTTCTCCAAGGCCTTTCAGTCTTTGGAATTCACGTTTATGTTTTGGATTCTCAGATAAAAATGAATCTTTTGCATGTTCATCTTTTAAATATATTTTTTCTTTGCCGACAATCGTAGAAAATAGTGGAGGTTGAGCAACATAAATATGTCCTGCTTCAACAAGAGGTCTCATTTGTCTAAAGAAAAATGTCAATAAAAGCGTTCTAATATGACTTCCATCTACATCAGCGTCTGCTAAAAGAATAATCTTGTGGTAACGAATTTTTTCTATGTCAAATTCGTCACCAAATCCTGCACCAATTGCTTGTATGAGAGTTTGTACCTCATTGTTTTTAAGCATCTTGTCAAGACGAGCACGCTCAACATTAAGTATTTTTCCTCGTATTGGAAGTATTGCCATTGTTCTTGGATCTCTAGCTTGAATAGCAGAACCACCTGCTGAATCTCCCTCAACAATAAAAAGTTCTGATTCTTCAGGACTTTGAGAAGAACAGTCTTTTAATTTCTCTGGCATACCAGCTCCATCAAGAGCGGATTTTCGTCGTGCAGACTTTCGGGCATCTTGTGCTGCAATGCGCGCTCGTTGAGCATTTAATGATTTTTGAAGAATAAGTTTTGCTTCCGCAGGATGTTCTTCAAGCCATTCGCTTAAACGTTCATTTGTAGCCTTTTGCACAAGAGATCTTATTTCAACATTGCCAAGCTTTGATTTAGTTTGACCTTCGAATTGTGGTTCACTTAACCGAACACTAATTATTGTGGTCATTCCTTCACGAATATCTTCTCCTTGAAGATTGTCATCTTTATCTTTTATTAATGCTTTTGAACGTGCATAACGATTAATGACCCCAGTAAGTGCAGTGCGAAAACCTTCTTCGTGCATTCCCCCTTCTATGGTGTTAATTCCATTGGCGAAAGAGTGCAGTCCGTCTGCATTAAATCCTGTATTCCATTGAAAGGCTATTTCTACTTCACTTCCTGCATCTTCTTGATCAAAATAACCTATGTCTTCAAATAGTGCTTCTTTTGAAGAATTAATATGTGAAACAAAATCACGAATTCCACCTTCATAACAAAATACTTTTTCTTTTACTTTTTCTTCTCGTTCATCGCGAATTTCAATTGTTAAATTTTGATTTAAGAAAGCCATCATTTGAAGACGTTCAACTAATGTTTGAAAACGAAATTTTGTTTCGTCAAAAATTTCTGGATCAGGCCAAAATCTAACAGTTGTCCCTGTTCGACTATTTGGAGCTTCACTAATATCTTTCAGTTTTGAATCTGATTCACCCCCATCAATAAAAGACATTGCATATCGTCTTCCTTCACGATCAATTTCTACTTCAACTCGAGATGAAAGTGCGTTTACAACAGAAATTCCAACACCGTGTAAACCTCCAGAAACTTTATAACCTTCTCCCCCAAATTTTCCTCCGGCGTGAAGAACAGTAAGAACTACTTCAGCTGCAGTTAAATCTTCATATTGATGATGTTTCCCAACAGGAATTCCTCTTCCATCATCAACAACTTGACAGCCACCATTTTCTAATAATGTCACAGAAATTTTTGAACAATGACCGGCCATCGCTTCATCAACTGAATTGTCAACAACTTCCCATATCAGATGATGAAGTCCTGACGGTCCAGTGGAACCGATGTACATGCCTGGTCGTTTTCTTACGGCTTCAAGACCTTCTAAAACAGTAATATCTGCTGCGCTATAAGAGGTATCAGCAGCAGTCATTTTTTTGATTCAAGCAGTCAATGTCTAATGTAATTAATGAATGAAAATTTGTCATCTTTTTTTGATACCCAAAATAGAAAAACTGCAGGTCAGAGGGCAATAACACAACATATCTATTGTAGCATCTTCATGCATTTGAACTGTGTCAATTTGTAATTGATTTAAACATGTTTTGCTTAAATGTTTGAATTAATTTTCTTTAGAAATTGTTGTTTTTGCTTTAACAGCAGAAACAACTCCTTTTCCAATTTTTTTATCTATTCGTTCTAAAATTTGTGCCTCTAACCAAGAAATCTGGCTAGCCCAGGCAGGGTCATTTACATGAATAACAAGAGTGGAACCATTTAATGCAACTAAAGATATTTTTGAAGATAACTCCTCACCAATTAACTCTGGCCAGATTTCAAGAAGGTTAATTGTTGAATCAATATCTGGAGCTCCAATACTTTTCATTAATTTTTCTAAACTTGCTCGAAGAAGTATTGGATCTTTATTTTCACTCTCCATTTATAACTTCTCCATTAAATATTTTTATAACCGATGGTGGTTCTATTCCATAAGGAAGTTCTCCAGCAGAAGAAATTAATGTTTGACAATCAGGAAGTATCTCAATCAACTTTGATGAACGGTGTTCATCAAGTTCTGAAAAAACATCGTCTAATAAAATAACAGGATTAGATTTAACTGCTTCTGTAATTACTTTATGTCCTGCTAATCGTAAAGAAAGAGCTAAAGATCTCTGTTCACCTTGTGATGCATGCGTTCGAGCTGGCATGTTATTTAGATTTAATAAAAGATCATCTCTATGTGGGCCAATAGTCGTAACTCCTCTTTGAATGTCCACTTTTCTAGATTCCTCAAGTGATTTTTTTAAACCATTTTCCTGCCATGAAGAAATATATTTCAGTTCTGTACCACTTTTTTTTCCTTGTAAAGCAAACATTATGTCTGGAAACGATTGATCTAGTTTTTTAATTAATTCTTGGCGGGCAAAAGACAGTGTCTCTCCTAATTGAACAAACTTCTCATCCCAAACTGACAGTGTTGATAAAATTTCAGATGAAAGTATTCCTTTTGCTTGTTTCAAAAGTGTATTTCTTTGCCGAAGAACTTTTTCTAAATCAGTGATTAGTTCATGATTTTTAGGATGAATATCAATAAGTAATTCATCTAAATATTTTCTTCGCTCGCTTGGACCACCTTTAATTAATTGAAGATCATCTGGTGAAAAAAGTGTTGTTTGAAAATATCCAAGTAGATCTCGAAATCGTTTTACTTTATTACTATTAACAAGAACGCGGTTTTTTCCTTTAGTAACAAGCTCAGCTTCTAATAAAACTTTTCTTGGTCCTGAATAAACTTCTGCGCGAATTATTGCTTTTTGTTTGCCATTTTTGATTAAAGCTTCAGTTGGAGCATTACGAAAAGATGTGCCTTTAGAAAGCCAAAAAATACTTTCTAAAAGGTTTGTTTTCCCTTGGCCATTGTTCCCGATTACTACAGTAAGACCAGACGGTAAAGAAATATCAAGAGATTGATAGTTACGAAAATCTGTTAGCCAAAGCCGCTGTACCGGCATATTAAATCAGGATACGCGGACAGGCATTAGGAGATAAAGAAATTCATCGTTAGCGACACTTCGAATCACTGCTGGTTTTAATGAATCAATTGTTTCAAGACGAATTTCATCTCCTGGTGAGACTTCAAATCCTTCTAATAAATATGTTGGATTAAAAGCAACCACTAAATCTTCACCTACATATTCAGCATCAATTATTTCACTAGCTTGTCCAACATCTTGTGTAATAGCGATTAATTCAACAATCTCTGATGTCATTGATAATCGAACTGGTGTATTTTCTTGTGCTAAAAGACGAACTCGCCGTAATGCGTCAAGAAAAATTCCTTTATCAACAATTAAATTATTTGGATGATGGTCAGGAATAAGACCACGATAATTTGGAAATTCCCCTGTTATAAGTGTGGTAGTTATTTGGACATTGTTTACATAAAAAGTTGCTTGTCGCTCACCTAGAGAAATTGTTAGTTCTTCTGTTGTTGAAAGTAGTTTTCCAAGAGCTTCAAGAGTTCTTGAGGGGACAAGAACTGTTTGATCTGTACTTAAAATAGAAGTTCCTGGAAGATCTCTAACTGCTAAACGATAAGAATCGGTAGCAACAAAACGAAGACCGTCGTCTTCTGCTGCCAACATAACTCCAGTAAGAATTGGGCGAGAATCATCACCACTTGCAGCAGTAACAACTTGATCTAATGCTTGTTCAACGCCAGAAGCATTAAGCGTTACTTTGTTTCCGCTTGCAGGCTCAATTTTTGGAAAATCGTCAACAGACATTGTTCGTAAGTTGAAGTTACTTCGCCCTGAAGCGAGAGTAACTCCATCATCAGTCATTGAAATTTCAACTTGTCCACTCGGTAGTGCTCTTACAATGTCTCCTGCAAGTTTTGCGGGTAGAACTGTTGAACCATTTTCTTTTCCTCCAACTTCAACAGTTACTTGAATAGTTAAATCAAGATCACTTGCGGTAATAACTAAATCATCTTTTTTAAGTTCTAGGTGCAAACCAGAAAGAACTTGAAGAGATCCACTTCTGGTAGCTGCTGCACGACCAGCAATTGTAAATGCCTGGTCTAAAACATCTTTTTCACAGTTAAATTTCACAGGTTGTTACTTTCATATAAATATAAATTGAATTAGAAGTAATAATAAGCCTTGTGGATTGTGGATTAGTGGTCATTTCCGCTGAGTAATAGTTGTTTTTTTATTAAGTCGTTATCCACTGACATCCACAAGCAAAAGGTAAAACGGTTTTTCTTTGTGGAAAGAAGAAGCGTTATCCACATTAATTCCTTGATTTTACAGCAGTTGTTAATGCAGTAACCTGATCATAAATTTCTCTTCGTTCTGCCATTAATTGACTAATTTTGTCAACAGCATGAATAACAGTTGTGTGATCTCTTCCCCCAAATTCTTTTGCTATGGCGGGATAACTCAGTTCAGTTAATTCTCTAAAGATATACATTGAGATCTGTCGAGCTGTAACAAGTGGTCTTCTTCGACTTCCACCTATTAATTCGTCAATAGAAAAACCATACATTTCAGAGGTTTTTGACAAAATTACATCTGGAGTTATTGGTAAAGGCTGATTTGAATTAATTAGATCTTGGAGAATTGTTTTAGCCAGTGTTTCTGTTATTGGGACCTGGTCAAGATTGGCGTAAGCCGTGACTCGAGTAAGAGCTCCTTCAAGTTCTCTAATGTTATCGGTAATGTTTTCTGCAATAAAAAGCAAGACTTCAGGAGAAATTTCAAAATCCCCTGGTGTGTCTTCTGCTTTCTTTCGGAGAATAGCTAATCTTGTTTCAACATCAGGTGGTTGAATATCTGTAATTAGACCCATTTTAAATCTGCTTTTTAAGCGATCTTCCAAAGTGTTAATAGCGTCAGGTGGGCGATCACTGGAAAGAACAATTTGTCCACCTCCTTGATGGAGACTATTAAAAGTGTGGAAAAATTCTTCTTGTAAGCCTTCTTTTCCTTCCATAAATTGAATGTCATCTATTAGAAGTACATCTATCTCTCTATAGTGCTGTTTGAATTGAGATTGTGTTTTATTTCTAATTGCTTCAACGAAATGGTTCATAAAGACTTCTAGTGAAACATATCTAACACGATGTGTTGGGTAGTGATCTCGAACATAGTTTGCAATTGCATGAAGTAAGTGAGTTTTACCTAATCCTGCATCACCATAAATAAATAAAGGGTTATAACTACGTCCAGGAGTTGCTGCTACTGCTTGTGCGGCAGCTGTTGCAAAACGATTTGAGGTACCAACAACGAAATCATCAAATGTTAAACGTAAACCATAAAGATCTGCATTAACTATTTGTTTTTCTTCAGATTTTAGTGGTTTAGAAATAAGCTCTTCATCAGAATCAACATTTTTGATAACAATCTCATCTTCGTTGGATTTGTCTAAAAATTCTTCGTCATTTGAAACTTCAATACGGAGTAATAATCCATCATTAGCTGCTTCAGAAATAGCATCTTGGACTATTTCTCTATAACGGCCCTCGATTCTTTCTTTTATAGTTTCGCTTGGAACAATAATTGTTAATTCGTTTTCTAGGAGTTCAAGTGGTTGAGCAGAATGAAAGTTCATTTGCCAAACAATGTCAGATACTTGTGAACGAATAGCATCAGTACAGGAATCCCATAATGTTTGTGCTGTATTTTCCATTACTTATTCCTTTACTTCTTTTCCACAACTGTGGAACACCTTGTGGAAACATGATTGAATCAAAAATGACTCAAAATGTCGGTTATTAAATTCTTTAGATGAGCGTGGCAACGTAACACTTTGTGAGCCATCGCGCGCAATTGGGTGATAGATGGCATGTATTCCCTGATCAGAGTATGTTTTTTGAAAAGTTAAATCTTTCAATTTCGCGCGACAAAACTTGCTTCTTGCAGCAAAAAAAGTAATGTTCTTATTTCAACACTTGTGGATAACTTTGTGTGTTTTTCTTTGTTTGATTAAATGGGTGGTTGTCAAGCTAGATCCTCGTAACCTTTATTGAGAAAGTTTTAATGCCACTAACTTCAATCAGATATTTTCTGTGACCATATGTTGGTGAAAAAATTAATATTTAAGTGCTCCTTCTCTTATGACACTTAAATAATTTAGGAGTCATTACATGAAACGTACATATCAACCAAATACACGTAGAAGAGCACGAAAACATGGTTTTCGCCATCGAATGCAAACTCGTGCTGGGCGGTCAATTATTAAATCTCGCCGCCAAAAAGGTCGAGCACGTTTGTCAGCTTGATTAAATCATTAGTACGACGATCTGATTTTGTTGTTCTTCAGAAAAAAGGGCAGCGAATAAAAAAAGGGTCGATTCATCTACAATTTTTATCTTCACCACCTGATGTGGACAAAAATAGTATTCGGATTGGGTATGCGATTAGTCGAAATGTTGGTTCTGCGGTCTTTAGAAATAAGATTCGACGACAATTACGTGAAATTGTAAATGGGATTTATAAAAGTAATAAAGATTTTCCAAAAGGAAGTTATTTAATAAGAGTGTTACCAGGAATAAAAGACAAGAGTTTTTTAGAAATTGACACTTTTGTTAAGGAAGCAATAGAAGAGTTGAAAGATAATGAAAATTAAAAAAACTGGTTCTGAACTGGGGTTTTTAACAAAAATTTTATATAACTTTGTTCGTTTTTATCAGTATTTATTTGCTGGTAGGCCTACTCCATGTCGGTACGTTCCTACGTGTTCAAATTATGCCCTTGATGCATTAGAAGTTCATGGTTCATTTCATGGAATGAACCTAATTTTTAAAAGGCTTCTGCGTTGTCACCCATTTGTGAAAAGTAGTGGTTGGGATCCAGTTCCTGGAACTAATCAAGATATTTCATGCGGTAATCAAAGTTATTTACATGAAAAGGCATGTTCATGAGTTGGTTGTTTGATTTGCTTGCTTCGATGTTGGCAGCTTTCTATGAAATTTTTCCTTCGTTTGGGTTCGCCATTGTTTTGTTGACATTTATTGTGATGATTTTATTGACTCCGCTCACCCTTAAAGGGACGCGGTCAATGATCAAAATGCAACATATGCAACCAGAGATTAAAAAACTTCAAAACCGATATAAGCATGATCGGGAAAGAATGAATAAAGAAATGATGGCGTTTTACCAAGCAAACGGTATTAATCCAATGGGTGGATGTATTCCTTTATTTGCTCAAATGCCGGTTTTCCTTGTTCTTTATAACGTTTTGCGTGGTTTAACTAGAAGGCAATCTGATGTTGGTGAAGCTTCAGGGTGGGTTGCTGGGCAGATTGGGTCAGAGCAATCTTTAACAGTAGTTCCTGATTCAACTCCTGTTTTTTTCCCTGATTATTTATCAACAGATTCTCAGTTGTTTATTGATTTAAGCAATAAAACTGAAATGATTTGGTTAAATTTTGATCTTTCTCGATCAGCTGGTTATTTCGGTTTATCAGCACAAATAATTCCATATTTAATTTTGATGCTTCTTGTTTTTGTTACTTCTTGGTATCAGCAACGACAAATTCGTGGACGAAATAGTAATCAAACTATAAATCCTCAGCAGCAACTAATTATGAAGGTTATGCCTTTTTTTCTACCAATTATTTCTTATTCACTCGACGCTGCATTAGTTCTTTATTTTGTTATTTCAAATGTTTACCGCATTGGACAACAGGCATATATAACAAGAACGCTTTATGGGTCTGATAAAGAAAAATCTCCAGTAGTTGTTCCAGAACCTATTGAAGAACCTGATAATAAGAGTAAGAAAACAGCTTCTAAAAAATCATCTCCTAAACCTCAAAAAACACTGGAAAAACAGTCTAATTCAACCTCAGCAGCAAAAAGAAATAGAACCACTGCAGGAAAAAATAGGAATGATTCTCATAATAGTGAGAAAAAACAGTCGCCCAAGAAACGTCAGCGAAAACAAAATGAAATCGATGATGAACCAATAAAAGGTGAAAATAAACCACCAGCAGCACAAAAAGGTGGAGGTAGAACAACCCCATCTGGAACAACTAACGCTCGTGGTTCACAGAAAAAAAAGAAAAAGAAAAGGAAGTAACCAGTGGAATGGATTGAAACCACAGGAACAAGTATTGATGAAGCAAAGGACTTGGCATTAGATCGTTTAGGTGTTGCCGAAGACGAACTTGAAATACAAGTTTTAACTGAGCCTTCTTCAGCGATGTTCGGTTTAAAAAAGACAGAAGCTCGATTAAGAGCTCGCGTACGACCTATTAGCCCTCAAATCAAAACAGAGCGAAATAGTAAAAATAATCGAGATAAAAATAGAAAACGTTCAAACCAAGGACGGAAAAATACAAATAATAAAACAAATAGTGAAAAATCTCAAAAAAACAATAATCAAAAAAATTCAAAAAAGACTAGTGAACAACTTGATGATGCAAAGAATTCAAGTAAAAATAAGGACAACAGGCCAGAAAAAGCAACAAAAGCAAAAAATAATCCTCGAACTAGGAGAGATGAAATGGAAACTGAAAAAATGGACTTGTCTACTCAAGCCGAAATAACAGAAAGTTTCCTTGCGGGACTTTTAGAAAAAATGGGCCTTGAATCTCGTGTTACTAGCACTATTGAAGATGAAAGATTAACTGTTGAAGCACATGGATTAAATCTTGGGTTAGCTATTGGTCACCAGGGGCAAACTGTCCGTGCAATTACTGAGTTATCTAGAACCATAATTCAAAGAAAATCTAGAGGATCAGCAAGCGGTTCAATGACTGTTGATATCGGTGGATATCGTGCCTTAAGACAGTCAAACTTAGAAAAGTTTGCTAAAGCACAAGCAGAAGCTGTTCTTTCAGATGGCATATCACGTGCTTTAGATCCAATGGGTGCAGCGGACAGGCGTGTTGCCCATAATGCTGTTTCTGATATTGAAGGTGTGGAAACAATCTCAGAAGGATCCAATATGGATCGTCGTGTGGTTATTCAACTTGCTGAATGAAGTAACGGAACACAAACTTCAAAAAATCCTTAAAACTTCTATTAAAGAAGGTTATTTAACTCCGTTAGTGGCAGTTAATGGGCTTTCTCATAGCCAAGGTTTTCTTAAATTTAAAACTGAATTCGACTCTATTTTAACTTCACAAGAAATAGCGGTTGATTTAGGAACTGGTGGCGGGCTACCAGGATTAGTTTTAAGTTCTCTAACAAACTGTAAATGGGTTTTTGTTGATCGTGGAAAACGAAGATGTGAGTTTCTTAAATGGGCAGTAAATGAATTAGATTTGATGGCGAAAGTAACAGTTATTGAAGAAGATGCAGCGAATTTCGCACATGGTGTTTATCGAGGTAAAGTAAAACTTGTTACTGCTCGAAGCTTTGCTTCACCCGGAATTACTGCTGAATGTGCCGCTCCTTTATTAACTTCTGGCGGTTATCTTGTTGTAAGTGAACCGCCAATTAATGAAAGTCGGTGGCCATCTTCAGGTTTGGATAAATTAGGGCTTAAAAAAGATTCTCGGTGGCAATATAAAGATGCCAGTTTTCAGTCACTGTATTTAGCAGTGTCTCCTGATATCAGATTTCCTCGCCGGTTTTCTCGTATAGAAAATTCTCCTCTTTTCTAATGTTTCACGTGAAACAATCCTTCATTCAAATAGTTGTTTCACGTGAAACATGAGGGTCCTTGCATTTCTTTTCAATAAATAGAAGGATTCGGAAGTGATGGAGTTCGAAAATAATTTAAACAAACAAGCTCGTGTGATCGCTGTAGCAAACCAAAAAGGTGGAGTAGGAAAAACTACTACGACCATAAACCTTGGAGCGTCACTCGCTGAAGAAGGAAAAAAGGTTTTAATCGTTGATCTTGACCCACAAGCAAATGCAACTACAGGACTGGGGTTTTCTAGTAGGCACTTAGATTTTTCTATTTACGATGTTCTTTCACAACAAGCAACAACAGAACAATGCATTTTAAAATCTAAAACTTTAAATCTAGATATTCTTCCATCAAATATTGCTTTAACAGGAGCCGAAATCGAATTAGTTACAGCATTTAGTAGAGAGCATCGTCTACAAAGAGCACTAACAGATGCTATTGATACATATGACTTTATTTTAATTGATTGCCCTCCAGCATTAGGTTTGTTAACAGTAAACGCATTTGTAGTTGCAAAAGAAATACTTGTTCCAATTCAATGTGAATATTATGCACTAGAGGGTTTAGCCCAATTACAAAGCAACGTCGAGTTGGTAAAAGCAAACTTAAACCCTTCGTTAGAAATTTCAACCATTGTTTTAGTAATGTATGACGCACGAACAAAACTTTCACAACAGGTTGCTAATGAGGTAAAACAGCATTTTGGAGACCGTGTATGTAACCAGGTGATTCCACGTTCTGTACGTCTTTCAGAAGCACCATCTTTTGGTGAACCAATTACTTCGTTTGACCCTATTTCTAGGGGAGCCATCGCATATCGTCATTTAGCTAAGGAGATTTTAAATTGAAAAGACAAAGTGGTTTAGGACAAGGACTATCCGCACTTATTCCTGAAAAAGACGAAAATCTTTACAAACAAGGAGATTCGAACATTTTAAAGGAATTGGACTCTAAAGAAAAAGGCGAACTTGTTTGGTTGAAAGTCGAAGAGCTTAAGACAAACCCTCAACAGCCCCGATCATCTTTTAATGACAAACAACAAGAAGAATTAACAGAATCTATAAAGAATCATGGTATACTTCAACCAATTTTAGTACGTTTTAATAACTTTGAATATGAATTAATAGCTGGCGAAAGAAGATTAAGAGCAGCCCGCGCGGCTGGTTTAGAAGTAATTCCAGCTTTTGTTAGAGATGTAGATGACCAAAACTCTTTTGAGCAAGCAATCGTCGAAAATCTTCAAAGGGATAATCTTAATGCAATAGAAGAAGCTACTGCGTTTCAACGTTTAATTGATGCGTTTGGGTATACACAGCAACAAGTTTCTGAGCGTGTAGGTAAAGGCAGGCCTACGATAGCTAATTCGCTTCGGTTACTTTATTTATGCCCTGAAATCCAGAACATGCTAAAAACTGGACAAATTTCAGCTGGACATGGCAGAGCACTTCTTGGAGCAGAAGATACACATACTCAAATAATTTTAGCTAAAAGAGTTATTAATGAAGAGTTGTCTGTTCGACAGACTGAAGATGTTGTTGCTTCTTTATCTCACTCAACTCGAAATATCGGAGGATCATTAAACAGCAGTAAAGATGCTGGTGTTCTTGAAGTCGAAAATATTCTTTCAGATAAATTGAATACAAAAGTCGCAGTAACTACACGAGGGGGAAAAGGAAAAATTGTAGTTACTTTTGCGGATATGGACGATCTTCACCGTATTTTCAATTTACTTAATTCTGGATCTGATTTAAGTTATTGAATCAACAGTTGGATCAACTAGCCACGAAACTATTGCATTTGATAGTGAAGTAGCTATTTCGCTATTTAATTCAACAACAATTGAAGCCGGGCTTAATAAACAAAGAATTGCAGGCATTTTTGTTTGTCTAAGTACCGGAAGAGTCATTCCTGAGATTTGTGTAGAGATTTGAATGTTTGTAGATAATGTCTCTGCGCAACGTGTAGCTAGTCTTATTCCGCCTTCACTTCGAAATCCTTCTGTTTCGAAATAAGAAATATTTGAGTGAGAATCATTATCAATTTTTAAACCTACGTAAACCTCAGCATCAAAGCGGTTAGAAATTTCTGCTTGCTTTGCTTCATCAAGGTGGTCGACGGATGCTACATTTGCTCCGCGTTTCCTTAACATTCGCGCAAGTGCTGCTGCTAATGTTCCACAATCACCAAAATGACCTATTGAAATTCTTCTTCCTTCAAGATCCGGACGACTATGTCTTAATTTTTCAAGTTCCCTTACTTGGGCGACTGGAGTTAAACCGGTAGAACGGCCAGCCAGTTGACGAATTTCTTGAACAGTTTCAATCCCACTTATTCCATCTGCTGTTAAACCAATATTGTGTTGAAATTCGATTAGTGCTTTAGAAGTGTCTGGACCAAATATTCCATCAACCTGTCCAGCATCAAAACCAAGTGAATTTAATTGAAGTTGAAGATCTGCAATATCATCACCTCTGAACATTGGTACATGTAAATAAAGAAGTCGATCACCTAGTTGAAAACCAGCTTCAATAATTGCAGATAGTGTTTGGTATCCAACGATTCCATCTTCCTTTAATCTTCGTTTAACTTGAAATTTTCGGACAGCAAGTTGTGTGTGTTCTCCAAAAAATAAACCATCAAGTTCATCTTTTGGGAGTGAATACCCCGCTTGAATTAATCGTTGTTGTAGATCGCGAACCTGATCTCCGCTTGTTCCAAAAGAAAGTGAAGAATCTTGACTCTCAGATTTCTCGGTCATAGTTGCGCTCCTATGGTTGGAGCGTAACTCTAATTAAATAAATGTAGACAATTCGTCTAAAAGAGCGTCTTTTCCTTTTGCACCAACTACACGTTTAGTTGGTTCACCATTTTTAAAAAGAATAAGAGTTGGGATACTCATTACTTCAAATCTTTGAGCTAAGCCAGGAGCATCATCTACATTAACTTTTGCAATCTTAAACACACCGTCTTGTTCGACAGCTAACTCTTCTAAAATTGGGGCAATCATTTTGCAAGGACCACACCATTCGGCCCAAAAATCAACCAAAATTGGTTCGGTTGCAGAACTAATTTCTTCATCAAAAGTATTTTCAGATAATTGAACTACTGATTCAGACATAAGACTTCCTTTTCTCTGAGAGTCTTCTAAAGACGTTATAGATTCTATTCTTCTTATAGTTCTATCTGATTGATTTCTCTGACCCCACATTTGGTCGAATGTCACTAATTAATGAAAAAATTATTTATCGTGAAAATTTTCTAACCATCGCTCAGCATCAAGAGCTGCCATACAACCTGAACCTGCTGCAGTTACTGCTTGCCTATATCTTTGGTCTTGGACATCTCCGCATGCAAAAACACCTTCAATATTAGTTGTTGATCGATCTGCACCAGTTAAGAGATATCCACTTTCATCCATATTTAATTGATCAATAAAAAGATCAGTGTTCGGACGATGCCCAATTGCAATAAATAATCCAGATATATCCAGTGAACTTTTTTCTCCATTAAGAGTGTTACAGAGAGTTATTCCTTCGACTTTTTCTTCACCAATTATTTCTTCAACAGTTGAATTCCATAAGAAACTTATTTTGGAATTATTAAATGCCCTTTGTTGCATTATTTTTGAAGCGCGTAATTCATCTCTCCGATGAACAACTGTGACTTTGCTTGCAAAACGACTTAAAAATATTGCTTCTTCAAGAGCAGAATCACCTCCACCAACTACTGCTATTTCTTGATCTCTAAAAAAGAAACCATCGCAGGTTGCGCAAGTAGACAAACCATGTCCTATAAGACGGTTTTCTGCTTCTAGTCCAAGCATTATTGAACGTGCGCCAGTGGAAACAATTATAGAATTTGCGGTATAAGTTGGTTCATCTGTTGAATTGTTTGTCCATAACTCGAACGGATGATTTGAAAAGTTAACTTTCGAAACTTTTTCTGTAATTATTTCTGCTCCAAACCTGAGAGCTTGAGAGCGCATATTTGCCATGAGATCGGGGCCCATAACGCCTTCGGGGAACCCTGGAAAATTTTCAACGTCAGTGGTCAGCATTAACTGACCTCCTGGCTGATCACTTGTTGAGGAAGGTTCTCCTTCAATAATTAAGGGTTTTAAATCTGCTCTTGCACTATAAATTGCTGCAGTTAGACCTGCTGGACCAGAACCAATAATTATCACTTCATGAGTTGGTGTAGGCACAGATACTCCTAAATTTTGTTGCTAGTTTTTGATGACAACGATTGTTTTGGGATTCTTCGAGACCACATCCAAATTCCTAAAAGGCAAAACAAACTTCCACATACGATATACGTGATCCAAATATCTCCAGGAAGAATATTTCCAATAAGCCTAAAAATTCCTATTGCAAGTAAAGAAAGAATTGCAAAACTACAAATTAATGCGACGAGGCCATAAACGAGACCGCGGGCACCAGTAATGATTGGCTGAGTTGTGCGTGAACGTAGTTGGTCAACAATAGAAGTAAAACGTGTGATGATTGCATCTATCCAACCTGATGGGGAACCAGATAGCTGTTCTTCTGTAGATTCATCAACCATTATTTGATACTACACAGCCTTCGGCTCGCTATTTCTTACTAAGGCATTATTCCTTCAATAAGTAAGGTATTTTCACAGTTTGTTGAATCAAGTAAAAGTAAATTTTCGTTACCAAAAATTGCGATCACTTGACTTTCAATAGCACTATCTTGGCTGACCCATAATGAGTGAATTATTGGTTCATTAAGAATGCTTTGAATCAATTCTGATGGACATGGCAAACTTTCAATAGTTGTAGAAAATGCGCTTGATTCTGCAATAAGAACTTCTGAAATTAATTCAATCACCTGTGTTTCATATGCTGATAAATCAAGGTTTTGTTGATCTGGGCTATCAATCTCACTTTCGGGTATCGAACCACCTGTAGCTTGAGCATCATCACCACTTTCCGTTAGTTCAGAAAGACTCTCAGCAGACTCTCCAGTTATTTCACCCATGCTTGATTGAAGAGGTGTAACTTTTTCACTTGATTCAGAAGAAACTGTAGATGAACCTGTTGTTATTGAAGCTAAATGTTCAGTGTCAGTTTTAGATGAATTTCTTGTTGTCATAAGTGCCCCACTTATGAGTAAGAGGAGAGCGATACTTGCTGCAATGGTTCCAGTTGTTTTTGAAGCGAAGAAGCGGTTTCTTTTTAAAGGAACAACAACTTCATCAGTTGCGGCAGAAACTGCTATCTGAATTTGAGTATTACTCATTGCTGATGATGGAAGATCTACATCACCTAGTGTTTTTTTTATAAGTTCAAATTTTTTGATGTGGTCAAGAAGCAATTGAGAAGGTTCCTCTGGTAAAGGAACCTCACCATCAACAATTGATATAGCTAACTCTTCTAAATCACTTATGTTTTCAGGAATGGAAAAATTAGAATCTTTCATAGTTACCTTTTTGACGCTTTGAACTATCAGGTTGGTTCCCGTTAGTTAAATAATTACTTATTGCCGAACGCCCTCTAGAAATCCGAGATCGTACAGTTCCAATAGGGATATTTAATATTTCACTAATCTCGTCATAGTTAAGATCACATAAATCTCTTAAAACTAATGCGGTTTTAAATTCATTTGGTAAAAGATTTAAAACTTCGTTAATTAAAAGTTTGTCGTCAATTTGCTTTTCAAATGAAGAGTCAATACTTATTTCAAGTTGCTCTGATTCAGAATCAGGGATAGGTATTCGAGATTTTTTTCTCAACTCATCGAAGCAAATATTTGTAGTTACGCGATAAAGCCAAGTAGAGAATTTTGAACGTCTTTCAAATTTGTTTATACGAGTTGCAATGGCAATTAATGATTCTTGTGTGGCATCAAGGGCATCTTGATCATTAATCATTAAACGTTTACAGATGCCCCAAATTTTTTCATAATGATTCTTTAATAAAATTTCTAATGCTTGGCTATCTCCATTTTGCGCGGCAGAAATTAACTTGTTATCAGGATCAACGATTTCAGACAAGTTTTACCCACCAACAATTAAGACCCAAGCTGATAATGCAACAACTCCGATAAGGAGGGAACAAAATAGAAGAGGTAAGTATTTGCGAGATTTTTTAACTGATGAAAGTTCTTTTTCTAAGATAATTCGAAATTCAAGAATTGATTTTGGAGAAGAATCCGATTGTTCGTTAGATAATTTCCATAGGTGATCTGGAACAGACAAACGCGGACAAAGTTTAAGTAACTCTTTTAATAGAGATTGGAGACTTTTTAAATCATGCTGAGGATCAAATGGTCCTCCTCCGTCAATTTGTCCACGAAAATCAGTTAAATAAATTTCACCAGAGTTAGAAATTAAAATATTTGTTGCTGTTAATGACAAGTGAGGTACACCTTGTAAGTGTGTTTTTTCAATAATTTTTGCGACAGCTATTAAAATTGTCTGAACTTCTACGGGTGAAAGTTTTTCTTTGGAATCAAGTACTTGACGTAGAGGGATGGCATCAATTTTTTCTGTTACGACAACAGCTGATCCTTGATGATTTGTAATGTCAAAAATTGTAAGAATTCCAGGCGTGTTCAAACGCCCAGCGCCTATTGGTATATCCCCACTATGGATAATTTTTATGCTTATTTGTCGATCAAGAACAAGATCTAAAGCTTCCCAAATTTCAGTTTTTGAAGTCTCCGTCAATAGATACTCAAGCTTGTATCTATTTGAGATTAACAAACCAGGAAAATTACCTGAATTATGTTGAAGAGCCACACTTAAAAATTAGTAACTATTCTTCTCAAAAGGGTGGAGTGTTACTTACCGCCCAAAGGTTGGGACCCACCAATACCTTTACCCCAAGGAACTGCATGTTCAGACAACGGGAAAATAATTTCGTCATCTCTAGCTTCTTCGATAGCTGTTACGTGCTCATTTTTAGTCAACGAAATAAAATTACGTGCACTTTCTATAGCTAGTCGAGCTGTACGTAAATCGCTAGGTGTGCAGAAACAATGAACACCAGGGGTTGATAATGCAAATTTCACTCCACGTTCAATTCCTGCTTTTGTTCGTTGAGGTTCGTACCAACTCATTGCATCAGGTTGACGCTTACCCCAGGGGCGCCAAGCTGCGGCTTTTATTACCATGACACCCACATCCCGATCAGCACACTCTGAAATTAGTTTCTCAGTATCTGCACGATAAATCGGGTCAGCCCATACGCGTGGATAAATAGGGAGCATCACAGTGTCAACGTCGTAACGGTGGATAGCTTCAAGATGTGCTTTCGGAGCACCGAGGTCATGACCGGTAATACCAATAAACCGAGTAAGACCTTGTTCTTTAGCATCAAGGATGACTTTAAAGGCTTCCGATCGTTTATCTAATTCTTCAATTGAAGTAACCCCATGGGCTTGATAAAGGTCAAGATGATCAACTTGAAGACGAGTAAGTGTTTTATCAAGACGTTTTTTCGCCCAACTTTCTTCAACCTCACCTGTTTTCTCGGCTATAAATAATTTCTCGCGTACCTTTGATAGGTGTGGGCCAATGGCACGTTCAGCAAGGCCATAACCGGGAGCAATATCAAGATGATTTATACCAGCTTCAAGAGCTTCATAGAAAAATATTTCTGCTGTTTCAGGAGAATCTGAGGCAAATACTGCCCCACCTAGAATCGCAACACTGCTCTGATGTTCCGTACGCCCAAGTCGCCTTTTCTGCATCTTTAGTTTTTAAGAACAAATGTAATTGCAACTAAACCAGGTCCTCCATGACTAGCTACTACTGGTCCAATCACAGAAATTCTAATTTCGTTTAAATTTGTTACTGCTTGGAGTTCTTCAGCAAATAAATCAATATCTGGAGCCATAGCATGAGCTATAGCAAGTGACTCAAGATTATCTCCATGTTCTTTTACTGTTTCAGCTAACCAGGCAAGAGCCTTTTTCATAGTTCTTTGTTTCCCAGCTTCTTCAACAACACCTGAACTAATATCAATCAACGGTTTTATTGATAAAACACTTCCAAAAAGGGCTGCCGCGTTTCCAACTCGACCACCCTTTTTAAGATTTTCAAGAGTGTCAAGCGCTCCATAAACCCTTGTTCGCAAAGATAAGTCAGAAACTAATGAAACTATTTCATCTACTGAAGCCCCATTTTTTGCTGCGTGGGCAGCAGCAAGAACAATGGCTCCTTGTCCGGCACTAACAGAACAACTATCTACAATTCGAACATCACCACCAGATTCTTGTGCACCAGCTTGAGCTGACTCCATGGTTGCTGATAGTTCACTTGACAAATTTATACAGACAATACTTTCTGCCCCGGCATTAAGACGCTTTGTAAAAATTTCCCCAAAAGACCCAGGTGCTGGCGCAGCAGTTTGAGGAAGGTGCTCATTTGTTGACATCTCTTTGTAAAAATCAGGAACACTCAATTCTTTTCCATCAATGTATTCAACTTCACCAAATCGAATGAATAACGGAACAACATCAATGTCTAGCGCAGAAGCTTCTTCTTCAGTTAAATCACAGGCACTATCGGTAACAATTCGAACAGTCATTTATTTCTCCTTCATGGATAAAAAGATCGTACCTCTTAAGTGGTCTTTCTCACACGATTAGATTTAATCCACCAAAAAATAAGAACTCCAAGTGCAATTATGAGTAAAAACACTCCAACACCTGAAAGTTTTGTCGTGCGAATAAGAATACGTCCAGATTCAAGAGCAATGAGGTTGTTTTCATCAGGAGAATAGACGGTTACTTCTATTTGTGAATCCCCTGAGGCTCTTGCTTCTACCATTAAAGAAATTCTGTTACTTCCTGGTAAAAGAGTTGTATTAACAATATTTCCATCAGGAAAATGAATACGACTATCACTTTTTAAATGGATACTTATATTTGCGGGAATATCTAATCCATTTTCAATAACAAATGGGACTTCAGCTTGACGTGAAGTGAGTCGTACACTCTGTTCTTCTGGCGCGTTGAAGTGTTCAGACACATCGGCAATAGATGTGTAAAAATTCCCTAAATACAAATCAGATTCGCTATCGCTTAATTCTGCTGCAACACTATTTTCAGCAAGGGAAGCAAGGCTTGTTATGTCGGGATGAGAGATTCCAAGAATTGAATAATACGCACCTAAAACATTCACCATTAATTCGTAGTTATAAGCGCGTTCGGTAATTTGAGAAAATTCTTGTGGCCAAAGGTCAAAAGATGGCGCATTTCCTGGAGGGTCAGACAGGACGTCAGATAGATGGGCTACTTCTAAGAAAGGTGCCTCATCTAATAATTCAAACAAGACATTTATTAGAAAAAGTTCTTTAGGAAAGGGATTTTTTATAATCAGTGGTGTTACCGCATCTTCCGGCATAGACCAAGAAATTAAAGCTAAATCAGCAAAGAGAAACTGGATTCCTAAAATTGGGTCTTCAGAGTTAGGTAAATGATTATTTAATTGATGATCAATAATCAACGCAGGGTAAGAATTTTCATTATGGTCAAGGATTTTGATTATCGAATTAGTATTAAAAACTTCTGAAGATAGTTGAGGAACGAGATAATCAGCTTCAACTAAGAAATATTCCGTACCTAATTGATTCAATAGTTGAATAGTTTCCCCCTTAGCAGTTGAAGAAAGAAAAGATATAGAACGATTGGGAGTAACTCCAATTCGGTCTTCTAAAATAATGTCGCCGTGATTCAATAAATCACTATATATCTCAGTTTTCCCAGTATTTCTCCAAGCTTCAGGATCCGCTGAAACAAAAGGAGAAGAAAAAATTTCAACGTTTGCAGTTAAAAACTGACTCAAATTTTCTGCAAGTTCAGTATGGGAAAGATCATTTGATCTACTTAATTCAACAACTATTGAAGGCGGTAATTCAAGGCCGATTGGCATTTCTGGGTGTGCATTGATGGCTTTAGAAACGATGTCAAGACTTTCTAAAGATTCTTCATGAAATACTAAAGTTCCATCAGATTGGAGCGGAGGAGGTCCGCTAATAATCAGGCTTAAAGTTGTAGCCAAAGGGGTTGGATCATTTTCTGAAGGGAAAATAACCGGCGTAGCTATTTGATCAATAATAGTTCCTGTATCTGTTATCAATTCAATAGTGAATGGATAAACCATTTCTGGTTTTAGAACAAAATTTGGATCTACTTCAGGGTCAGGACTAATTGATATTTGTAGCGATGCAAGACCTGAACTATTAAGTTTTTCCGTTAAAGGAATTGTGGTACTTGTACCTATTGACAGAGGCAGGTCACCGTTTTTAAGAGCGATTAGATTAGAACGATCAATTGCTTCATGGGCTGAAATTTTGAAAAACCCACTGCCATCAAAACCCGAGACTCGTAAATCAAAAATTATTTCACCATTTGTTACCCAAGGTGATTGCCCTACCAATGTAAGATCCCCCGAAGTTTCACTAAGTACTGATGAAGATGAAAAAAATAGAATTCCTGCAACTAAAAATGTAAATAAAAATTTTTTTAACATCACGTTTGCATTCCACTCGAAAATTGAAGCACGGAAAGTTCGTCCTCACTGATTTCAAATTTTAATTTTTTATAAAGATTTATAGCGGCCTGATTAGTTGGCTGAGTATTAACCCAAACATTTGATACTCCCTTACGATGCAGCCAATCTAAACCATCGTTGAGTAAAAGAGTTCCAAATCCACTATTTTGATGATCTGGCAAAATTGCTAATCGTTGAATAAAACCTTCATTTACTCCCGCTCCAGTAATTGCATATCCAGCAATCTGGTTATTTTTTTTCACTACTCTTAGTCGAGCGTATGGGGTCGCTTTTTTAGCGTTTAAAAAAGCATTCTCATCAAATTGCCAGAAAGTATCAAAAGAAGCATGATCGATTTTTAAAATTTTGTCTAAATCTTTTTTACGAAGTTTGTGTGTAGACAAATTTTTTCTATCTTGTGTTTGTAAAGGGACATCAAAAGATCTCTTCATCAAAGTCAGTGTTTCTTTGACCATATATCCAAATTCAAGAAAATGAGATTTTTCTTCTGGTGTTAAAGGTGAAGTAAACATCTCTGAATATTCAAGCTCCTTCATAAATTTAGAAACCTCTAGTACAGCATGTTGATCAAGTGTTCCTTTTAAAGGAATAATTAATCCATATGATGATTCAGATTTCCAAGGACTGTATTTAAATTTGCAACCTGTTGAGGTAGTAAAAACTCCCTGAAGATGGTTACCTCGTAAACGTTGTTTTAAACTTGTTGCCTTGTTTAACGGAGAAGAAAAAATTGAAAAGATACTTCTCATTTTATGGCATTTGGTGCAGTAGAGAAGGCCACAGAACTCAATACAAAAAATAGAGTTAAATAACCACCTGCTTTATTGCTATAAAAGTATTACGATCTCCGCGTGACCTTAAAATCGAAATTTTCACCAAATACTTTTGATGAGATAATAAATACTGCTGCTGAAGTAACGAATTTATTCACTAAAAACGGTTTTCAGCTTTATTTTGTTGGGGGCATTGTTCGTGATCTACTTCTTGGAATTCGTTCAGGCATCCAAGATTTAGATTGCACAACGGATGCTCTTCCTGAAGAAATTAAAGACATCGTTCAAGAGATAGCAGACGCAGTTTGGTTACAGGGCGAAAGGTTTGGAACTATTGGGATGCGTCTCGGTGATGTAAGTTTTGAAATCACTACGCACAGAGCTGAGGCTTATGTTGATGATTCGCGTAATCCAATAGTTAAATTTTCAGATGACTTAACTAATGATTTAATGCGTCGAGATTTTACGGTAAATGCGATAGCTGTAGATGCCAAGACAGCGGAACTTTACGATCCCTATAACGGGATTAAAGATTTAGAAGAGAAAATTCTTCAAACTCCAATGGACCCAAAAGAGTCCTTTAATGATGACCCCTTGCGTATTCTCCGTGCTGCTCGATTTATATCCAATTACAAGTTGACTCCAACTTTAGATCTTGTAGAAGCGGCACAAAAAGTAAGTAAAAGAATAGAAATTGTTTCAGTTGAACGAATACGTGATGAAATACTTCGACTTTTGTCAGTTAAAGATCCTTGTCTTGGGTTCGAATTTCTTTTTACATCAAAAGTTATTTCTTATGTACTCCCAGAAATATCCTCACTAGGTGATCATGAACGTAAAGAGTTAATTAGCCAGGTAGTTGGAGTTGATCCGAATCCATTTTTAAGATTTGCTGTGTTTAAAGAAAAAATTCCGAAATCTCGACTACGTGCACTTCGGTTCTCAACTAAAGAAATTGAATATGTTGAAAAAATAAAAAGAGCATTGCTTGTTTTAGAACAAAAGTATGAGGGTGAGTGGTCAGATCAAGAACTTAGAAAGTTGGCGTTTGACTTCAATGATGTTTTAGACCCGGTAATGGGTTTATGGGAAAAAATTTCTCCAGACGATTCTGCTCTTATAGACGGAATAAAGCGTTTACAAGAAAAGGGTGAATTTAATAGTTTCGAACCATTTTTTGATGGTTTAAAAATTATGGAAGAATTAGGTATAGGGCCTGGACCAGATGTTGGTTTAGTAACTGACTGGTTAGTCCAATTGCAGATTCAAGAAGGCTTGCTGAGTGAAGAAGAAGTAAAACAGAAACTTCATGGCTGGTGGAACACCAGAACAACATAGTCTTGCTGTTTAATATTTGTTCACAATGATCTAAAGTAAAGCGCATGACTGGACGTTCAGCATCTCAAAATACATCTCGTTCTGGTTTAGTTCCTTCGCGTCGTAGCGCGGATGTTGACTATCGGTTAGCGCGTGAACGTCTTTTAAACGCCTGGGCAGATGGTTTAATGGCAACAGATCTAATTTGTGATGCGCAGCCTATGTTGCGCCGTAACGCAGAACATTGTGGAGAAAAGACAAATATTGATTGTCCAGTTTGTAATCAGGAAAAATTATCAAATGTTATGTATGTGTTTGGGCCGCGATTACCTTCGCATGGACGATGCATCAGTGTGTCAGGTGAACTTGATCGTATAAATAAACGTTCTGGTGAGTTCACTGGTTATTTGATCGAAGTTTGCACAAAATGCGGATGGAATCATATGATTCGTAGCACGACATTAGGTAAATATTGATCTGAACTGTTGCCAGTTTTTATCTAACTGATACCCTTTATTTATCGCCGGTAGCTAAATGCACTGGACGAAAAGGAGTTAAAGATGGCAGCGAAAATGACTGTCCCACGTATACGTGAACACAAAGTATCAACAGGTGACGATCCGCTCGTTATGCTCACCGCGTATGACGCACCTAGTGCACGTATGGTCGATTCTTCTGGAGCAGACATCATTTTGGTGGGAGATTCAGTGGCAATGGTCGTTCTTGGCTATGAAGACACCCTTCAAGTAACAGTTGACGATATTGCTTATCACACTGCAGCAGTATCACGAACAAATCCGTCTGCTTTTGTTGTTGCAGATATGCCGTGGATGAGTTACCACGTTTCTAAAGAAGAAACAGTTATGAATGCTGCGAAATTAATAAGAGCTGGAGCAGATGCAGTAAAGCTAGAAGGAGGTCGGCGCCGTCTTCCAATGATTGAAGCTTTAATTAATGCAGAAATACCAGTTATGGGTCACCTCGGTTTAACTCCACAATCAGTAAATGTGATGGGTGGTTTTAAAATTCAAGCAAAAAGTACTAAAGCTGCTCTTGATTTAGTTTCAGCAGCAAAGTCTTTAGTTCATGCCGGCTGCTTTTCCTTAGTTTTAGAAGGTGTGCCTTCACCAGTAGCTGCCATGGTTACTGAAGCAGTTGATGTCGCCACTATTGGTATCGGAGCCGGCCCGTACTGCGATGGACAAGTTTTAGTACTTCATGATGTCTTAGGTATTGAACAACGTGTACTTCCAAAGTTTGTTCGTAGATACGCGGACCTTCATGGAGAAGGGGTTCAGGCATTAACTAAATTTGCTGATGATGTTCGAACCGGCAAATTTCCTGCTGATGAAGAGTCGTACCATCTTCATAACGACGTAGTTGACGAAATAAAACTTTATGGAACTATTCAACATTTAAATAGTTAAAAAGTTTTTGGGTGCTGAAAATTAATGTAAGTCCTACAGCGACTACAACCATCACGCAGCCACCAGAACCGCCGGCATTAACTGGAGGCGATGTACCTAGTTTCACGGGGTAAGACCAGTAAACAGTTGCTTTAATAAGCGTTTTTAACAATGTCACACTCAAAGTGCATGATATTTAAATGAAAGACGCGATTTGGATCTATCCAGATAACATCAGAGGGTTCCCTAGGAACTTACAATTAGTTTCCCCTGCCCTTACGAGGGCCCCGAACATGAAAGACATGTTCGAGTCCATAGGAGGTAAATAACAAGTATGCGGTTTTATGAATTAATGGTCATCGTTGACGCTGACTTTGAAATACCCGAAGGCCAAGACGCCCCAAGTTTGGCTAAAGCAATCGAATCTATTGAATCTGAAGGCGGGAGCATCGTCTCAAAATTGGATTCAGAACCCTGGGGGCTTCGCAGGCTTGCTTATGAAATTAATCATAAGCGCGAAGGCTTTTATGTCGTTCTTGAAATAGCAACTGAAGCGAATAGCTTAGATACCGCTGACCATACTCTTCGTTTAGCGGATCGAAGTGAAATTATCCGACATAAAATCATGCGACTACCTGATGATGAAGTAATTCGACGTGGCTTACTAGCTGAAAATTAAAGGAAAAGAAAATGGCATTTAATAACTCCATGACGATCACTGGAAATGTAACACGCGAACCAGAACTACGGTTTACTCCTGCTGGAGCTGCACTTTGTGAGTTTGGTGTTGCATGGAATTTACGCAAACAAAATGGTGAAGACGAAGCAATGTTTTTTAATGTGACTTGTTGGCGAAGCCTTGCAGAGAATGTCGCAGAATCTATCGATAAAGGAGACCGCGTGATTGTCACTGGTCGACTTAATTGGCGTTCCTGGGAAACTGATGCAGGTGAAAAACGTCAAGTAGTAGATATTCAAGCTGAAGAAGTTGGACCAAGTTTACAATGGGCCTCAGCGGACGTTACCCGTAATGAACGAAGTGATGGCGGAGCTCCTGCAGCTAGTCAAGGACAAGCCGCACCTGCTTCTAATTTCCCAACCGATGAGGAGCCTTTCTAATGGCACGACCACCACGCAGAGAAAAAAATCGCGATAATGCTCGCCGGTCAAAGAAAAAAGTTTCAGCACTTACAATCGCTAAAGTCGATTATGTCGACTACAAAGACACCGATTTACTTCGTAAATTTGTTTCAGATCGAGCAAAAATTAAAGCACGTCGAGTAAGCGGTAATGATGCTCGACAACAGCGGGTTATTGCTAGAGCAGTAAAAAACGCTCGTGAAATGGCTTTAATTCCTTATACCAGTCGAGTTACGACGCAACGTCGTGACCGCAGAAACGATGATTCACGACAATCATCTGAAGAAACGGCTTCATTTAATCCTGAAGAGCAGGCCAATGATGAAGTAGAAGAAACTTATGAAGATTACATGCCTTCTGATGAGCAAAATGAAGTTGAAGCAGAGGCGGAGATAAACGAATGAAAGTTTTGTTACGTTCCGATGTTGATGGGTTAGGAAAGACAGGAACCATTGTTAATGTTGCTCGTGGTTATGCCCGTAACTTTCTTGTACCACAAGGATTAGCAGTTGTAGCCACGGAAGGAATGGCTGCTCAAGCTGAAGTAATGCAAAAGAAAAGAGCACTCCGAACTGCTGCTGATAAAGAAAGCGCTGAAGCACTTGCTGAGTCTCTTTCTGAGTGCGTTGTTAATGTTTCTGCTAAATCTTCAGATGAAGGCCGGCTTTTTGGATCAGTTGGAGCATCAGAGATTTCTGATGCGGTATCGACACAACTTGGAACTCAGATTGATCAACGACAAATAAAAGTTGAATTAATTAAAGATCTTGGCAGCCATAGTTTTACAATTGATCTTCATTCAGAAGTCTCTATCTCCGGAACAGTTGAGGTTGTCGCCGAAGAATCATGAGACTCTGTTTCTTTGATGGCTCTGATAAAAGTAAAAAATATTCAATTTCCACAAGATCATCCCTGTTTTTTAGAGAAATCCACTGGATATCCCCTAGCGATTCACAGGCACTTTCAGTAACAATGAATAGTACGTCTTTAAATCTGAGGTAACTGGTGGATGACTCAACTGAAAATATGAATTTTGATGATGTGCCGGTGCCAGATACCCCACCAGACGATCTTTCCTTTGAAGAGTCAAATTCACCAAGTCGTTCTACAAAACGGATAGTTGAAAATACGGTTCCTGGACGAGTTCCACCACATGCATTAGATGTTGAAGCTGCACTCCTTGGAACCATGCTTCTTTCTCGTGACGCAATTGCTGATGCTCTTCAAGTAGTAGAACCTGAGCATTTTTACAAACCTTCACATGTGCATGTTTTTAACGCGATTTGCGACTTATATGCAGAGGGAGAACCTGCTGACGTCAACACAGTTGGAGACAGCCTTAATAGGCGCGGGTTTCTTGACAAAATGGGAGGCAAAAGTTTTTTACTTGAACTTCAAGCAGGAAGTCCTGCAGTAACTTCCGCTAATCGGTATGCAAAAATTGTTACTGAACATGCCACGTTACGAACATTGATTGGCGTAGGAACGGAAATAGCAGAGATTGGTTATAGCCAACCAGATGATGTAGTTAAGGCTGTTGATGAAGCAGAAAATCTTGTTTTTCAAGTAGGTCAAGGACAAACAGCCGAATCAATGGAACGAATTGGTCCATTGCTTCAAGGGAACTTAGATCGTCTTGAAGCACTTGCTGATTCAAAAAAAGAAGTAATTGGTACTCCTACTGGATTTCGTGAGTTTGACAAACTTTTGTCAGGTTTACAAGAAAATGCTCTTGTAATTATTGGGGCACGTCCTGCTGCTGGTAAAACAGCATTCGGTCTCAATATTGCTACGAACATCGCTATTGGTGGTCTTCCAACATTGATTTTTAGTATGGAAATGAGTCAATTAGAACTAAGTCAACGAATTTTGTGTTCTGAAGCTCGAGTAGATTCAAGAAAAGTTAGAAATGGGCAACTTAATGATCAGGATTGGACACGTATAAACCAAGGTCTTGGGATGCTTGATGAACTCCAGATATATATTGACGACAATCCAAACACTTCCATTATGGAGATTCGCGGCAAAGCGAGACGGTTAAAAAGTAAAGTTGGGAAATTAGGTGTCATTGTTGTTGATTATCTTCAACTTATGACCGGTCGTTCTGGAGCTGAGAGTAGACAGGTGGAAGTTGCTGAAATTAGTCGTGGTTTAAAAATTCTTGCTCGTGAACTTGAAACGCCTGTTATCGGCATATCCCAGTTATCTCGAGGCCTTGAAGCACGTCAAGATAAGCGCCCGATGCTTTCAGATTTAAGAGAATCTGGATCAATTGAACAAGACGCTGACGTTGTGGCATTTATTTATAGGGATGAGGTTTATAACCCTGAAAGTGCGGATACCGGAACAGCAGAAATTATTGTGGCTAAACACCGTAATGGACCCACCGGAACAATCAGGCTCGGATTTTTACCTCATTACACTAAATTCCAGGACATGGCTCGCCCAGATATGGTCCAAACCGCATAAGTAAAAATTATGTTTCTTGGAGAAGATTTATTGGGTTGGCTGCTATTAGCTTTAGGAGCCGCCATGTTTGTAGGCAATGGTTTAGCTATTCTTCGCCCGCCAGCAAATAAGGAAAACACTGATCTTAAAAAAGCACCAATCGCTAGGAGCCTCATTTTTATGCTTTTAGGGCTTATTGCTTCTGTGGCTGCTCTTGGAACACTGATCTTGAAATGATTTTTATATAGGTATCAATATTCAAAACAGGAATTACTCGTTTGAGATTTTGACGGTATTGAACTAACGAATAGTGGTAAATGAAACCGATAAGAAAGGAAAAAAAATGAGTATTGTCCGTATTAATGCAATAACTGTTCCTGAAGGAGCAGGAGAAGAATTGCATAAACGTTTTGAAAATAGAATTAGTGAAGTGGAAACCATGGACGGTTTCGAAAGCTTTGAACTACTTCGCCCTAGTTCTGAAAGCAACACTTGGTATGTATATACACGCTGGGAATCTGAGGAAGCATTTCTTGCTTGGGTTAGTTCTCCATCTTTTGCTCGAGGACATGCACAAGCCAGTGAGCAGCCTGTTGCACATGGTGCAGAATTACTTTCGTTTGATGTGGTGTTAACTGCACAAGCTAAGAAGTGAAATTTCAAAATTAGAGAACTAGTTTTACAATCGCTAGGAGCTTTATTTTTGTGTTTTTAGGGCTTATTGCTTCTCTGGCTGCTCTTGGAACACTTGTCTTGAAATGATTTTTATATAGGCTTCTTAGAGGTTCAACTTCTTATTTAGGCAGTTACCGTCATCAAGTGGAGGTGGCAAGATGATTAACGCATTACCAATGGAACTTTCTGATGCATGCGGAGATGATCCTGGATTTATTTGTGAATGGATATGGGACAATACAGAAAACGAGAAGTTATCTGAAATTATCTCATGGATAATTGAACGACCACTCAAAGTTGTCGTAATTTTACTTGTTGCGATGATAGTGAATCGCTTATTGCGACGAGCTATTGATCGAATGGTTGAAAGAATTGTTTCTGCCCGTGAACAAGAACAAGAAGCAGCGAAAATTGAATCAGAAAAAACATTGTCAACAGTCGGAGAACGAGCACGGCGTAAATTACAAAGAATTTCTGAGCACGGAGAAAGATCTCGTCAGAGAGCATTAACACTAGGAGCGGTTCTACGCGGAACATCAACCGCCATCGTTTACTTAATGGGTTTAATGATTGCGTTAGGAGAAATTGGACTTGACTTAGGTCCTCTTCTCGCTGGAGCAGGGATTGTTGGCTTGGCCATTGGTTTTGGTGCTCAATCTTTAGTTTCTGATTTTATTGCCGGCGTCTTTGTAATTATTGAAGATCAATATGGCGTGGGTGACTGGGTAGATGTAGGTTCCGCTTCAGGAACTGTTGAAAAAATTTCACTGCGAACCACAGTATTAAGAGATGCCCATGGAACGGTCTGGGTTGTTCCAAATGGAGAAATTAGACGAGTTGGAAACTCTTCACAGTTATGGGCACGAAGCGTGCTAGATCTTGAAGTTGCTTATGACACCGACATAGACGCGGCTGCCACAATTATTAAAGAGGTGGCTGATGGACTATGGGAAGAACAACTTGAAGTGGCCACAATTCTTGAAGAGCCAGTCGTATCAGGAGTTCAAAGCTTTGGAGCAGATTCAATTTCTATTCGGCTTTCTGTAAAGACAGAACCAGGTGAGCAATGGAGCACAGGACGCATACTTCGTGCACGTATGAAAAAAGCTTTCGACACTCATGGTATTGAAATACCTTTCCCACAAAGAACGGTATGGATGCATACGGCTGACGATTCTTCAAAAAATCAAGAAACTCCAGAAATTAAGGTTCGTAAAGATCTTCTTGAGGGAAGTTCCGGATCAAGCGACGAAGATTAGTTGGTAATCAATTATGGAGAATCTTTGGAACGAAAACGATTGTAAAGATAGCGACACGCTGTCCTGTTGTGCGTACGGGTCACGCCTTTTAGGGAGCGACAGATCTTTAGTTTTGCATGGAGGTGGGAACACATCTGTAAAAGCGGACTGGCAAGACGTTACCGGTGAAGTAGTTGACGCTCTTTATGTAAAAGGATCAGGCTGGGATTTAGCATCAATTGAAGTCCCAGGGTTTACCCCACTGCCGATAAGTCGAATGCAAGAGTTGCTTCGCTTAGACAAACTCAGCGATGAAGACATGATGGCAGAGCTATCAACTGCTCGATTAAGACCAGATGCCCCACAACCTTCAGTTGAGACATTACTTCACGCTTTTTTGCCTTATAGGGCAGTGCAACACAGTCATGCAGATGTGATTCTTAGTCTCACTAATGTTGAAGAAGGTGAAGAAACTGTTCGAGAAGTCTATGGAGATTCGGTAGTTGTCGTTCCATACGTGATGCCGGGGTTCGACTTGGCCCAGTTAGTTCAAGAAGCTTGGAGTGATCAAGCACATAGTGGAACTACCGGAATGGTTCTTCTCCATCATGGTCTTTTTACTTTTGCGGAAACCACACGTGAGGCTTATAGTCGCCATTCAGACCTAATTAGTCAAGCAGAAGGTTTTCTTGCTCAACTCCCTGAAAAAAACAGATCAGAAAAAGAATTAAGCGGGAAAGCAGAAGTTACTTTGACCGCATTAGCAAGCCTTAGAAAGAAAATATCTGATGTTGCGGGATCTCCAATGATTCTAAGCAGACAGACAAACAGTGAGATTCAAAGTTTTGTAAATAGGTCTGATATTGATGATCTTTCTAATCGTGGCCCTTTAACTCCTGATCACATTATTAGAACCAAACGAACACCCTTAGTAGGCCGTGACGTTGATCAATATGCACAGGAATATACAGACTATTTTGAACGCAACAATCAACGTTCAGAAAATGATTTAACAATGCTTGATCCAGCTCCAAGGGTCATTCTTGATCAAGAATTTGGGTTAATCACAATTGGAGCTACTGCTAAGGATGCCGATATCGCTTCGGATATTTATAAGCAAACTATTCCAGTTTTAGAAAGACTTGAAGATCAACGCAGCGGATACGTAGCGTTAGGAGAAGAAGATCTCTTTGATTTGGAATATTGGGATCTGGAACAAGCAAAATTACGTCTTGCAGGACCTCGAAAAGAGTTCGCTGGACAAGTCGCATTAGTAACTGGAGCTGCATCTGGGATTGGACATGCTTGTGCCTCAGAATTATTAAAAAGAGGTGCGTCAGTAATTGGATTTGATATCAATCCGGAAGTAGAAACAATTTTCTCTGGTCCGGAATGGCTTGGAAACACTTTAGATGTAAGCGATGAAGATGCTCAGATCGCAGCTATTCGCCGTGGGGTAGAGCGATTCGGTGGAGTAGACATACTTGTAGCTGGTGCAGGGGTCTTTCCAAGCACAGAGTTGATTTCTGAATTAAGCATTGAGTCGTGGCAAAAAGCAATGGACATTAATGTGACAGCTGTTGCCCGTCTCTTCCACCATCTCGCACCACTATTTGCTCTTGCTCCTGCTGGTGGAAAAGTAGTTGTAATTGCATCAAGAAATGCATTGGCACCTGGGAAAGGAGCTGCAGCTTATTCAACATCTAAATCTGCTTTGACACAATTATCTAGAGTTGCCGCACTGGAATGGGCAGAACACGGAGTAAGAGTAAATGTTGTTCATCCGGACAATGTTTTTGATACAGGGCTTTGGACAGAAGAAGTACTGACTGAAAGAGCCGCTAAATACAAGATGACAGTAGAAGAATACAAAGCGCGTAACCTTTTAAAAATGGAAGTCACTGCACAGCATGTAGCGTCTGCCGTAGTAGAACTTTGCAGTAACCGATTTGGAGCTACTACTGGCGCACAGATTCCTATTGATGGGGGAAACGAAAGAACGATTTAAGAGTTTTTACTTGTTCTCTTCTATCTGAAGTGGAAATTAAGACAAATTTAAGTAAGAATTATCCACTGTCTTTAAAATTATGCACAATCTGAGGGGGGTTTTAAGTGAATACAACTATGGCTACTGATAATGCTGCTCTTGATTCAAATAATTCAACTTCCCCTTTACTTGTGGTTGATGACATACACACCTCTTTTGTTGTGCCAGGTGGAGAAGTGAAGGCTGTGAGAGGGGTTAGTTTTGAACTTAATCAAGGGAAAACTCTTGGAGTCGTAGGTGAAAGTGGTTCAGGTAAAACCGTTTTAGCCCGCTCAGTTATGCGACTTAATTTGGGTAACAATGTAATAACCAGCGGTTCAGCAAAATTTCATGGATCGAATATTCTTGACCTGCGACCTAAAGCGATGCAAAAACTTTGGGGCAATGAAATTGCCATGGTTTTCCAAGACCCGATGACATCTTTAAATCCTTTAGTAAAAATTGGGAGACAAATCACAGAGCATGTTCGCCACCACTTAGGGATTTCAAAAAAAGAAGCCCGTACATTAGCGATAGATCTACTAAATGAAGTCCGCATTCCGGAACCTGAAAGCCGTCTTGATTCATATCCACACGAGTTAAGTGGTGGGATGCGGCAAAGAATTTGCATAGCAATTGCTTTAGCGTGCGAACCAACTCTTTTATTCGCGGATGAACCGACAACAGCTCTAGATGTTACGGTCCAGCATCAAATTTTGAATTTACTGAACCGAGAGCAGGAAATTCGTAAGATGGCAATGGTTCTTGTCACCCACGATCTTGGAGTTGTCGCTGGCCGGACTGATGAAACAATGGTTATGTACGCAGGGAATGTTGTAGAAAAATCCTCAACTAAAGAATTATTTGCGGATATGCAACACCCTTATACAGAGGCTTTGTTCCGTTCAATTCCGAAAACCAGTGAACGTAGCCACACGCGATTAACTGCTATCGCTGGCCGCCCCCCTGACCTTATTGCTCCGCCTTCAGGTTGTTCTTTTAGCCCGCGATGCCCTTATGTCCAACAAAAATGTCGAGAAGAAAAACCGCCACTAATTCCCGTAAACAACGGCTCACATCTTTCTGCATGTTGGTTTCCGGTCGGAACAGAAGAAAACCAAGAAGCATTCAGGAAAAATGTTGCTTCTGGCCTTCCTCAAACTTTAGTCATAGAAGAGTCTTTAACTAAAAGTTTCGATAAGAAAGAAGGTGTGTAATGGCTGGTAGCGGCAAAGCACATTTACGTCCAGAGGACGAAACTCTTATTCGCGTTGAAGACCTTGTAGTGGAATATCCCATCCCAGGCGGCGACACAGTTAAGGCTGTTAGCGGAATCAGTTTTGACATAAAACCAGGAGAGACTCTTGGTTTAGTTGGTGAATCTGGTTGTGGAAAATCCACCACCGGGAAAGCTCTTATTCAGTTACCAAAGCCGTCATCAGGTTCTGTGAAACATAATCTTGTTGAATTAACGGACTTATCTTCGGAGGCAATGCGTCGGCGAAGAACAGATCTACAGATGATTTTCCAAGACCCAATCAGTTCTTTGAATCCGCTTAGAAAAGTTGAAGATATTGTTGCTGAGCCAATGAAAATATGGGGGCCAAGGGATAAATCAAAACAAAAAGAAATGATTGACAACATATTGGAATCTGTTGGTATTGATCCTGAACAGGCTCGTGGGAAAATGCCACACGAGTTTTCTGGTGGCCAATGTCAACGAATTTCCATTGCCCGCAGTTTGATACTTGATCCTGAAGTTTTGATTTGCGATGAACCAGTAAGCGCTTTAGACGTAAGCATGCAAGCTCAGATTTTAAACCTTTTAGAAGATTTAAAGAAAAAATACCATTTGACACTCATTTTTATTGCCCATGATCTTGCTGTCGTCAAAAATATTAGCGACAAAGTCGCAGTGATGTACTTAGGTAAATTGTGTGAAGTCGCTCAATCAGATGAGTTATACGAAAACCCTGTCCATCCCTATAGCAAGTTGTTACTTGATTCCTGCCCTGAACCAGACCCGACCGTAGTTATTGACCAAACCTTTTCCGATGATGATGAGTTGCCATCACCAATTAATCCACCCTCAGGTTGCCGATTTCGCACTCGATGTCAGTTTGCTACCGAAATTTGTTCAACTGAAGAACCACAAATGGAAGAAATACGTCCAAATCATTACGTTGCCTGTCACCATCCCTTAACGTAAATTCCCTTATTTTTGCCAAACAACCTTCAGTGCAGTAAGTTCGTGACATCAGTCACATGTCTTTAGAAATTAATTACTGAGGGGAAATATATGAGTTATTTATTAGGTAAACGGGGAGTTGTCTTTAAGTTACTTGCCGTTCTTCTTGCAGCTACTGCGGTAGCAAGCGCCTGTAGTAGCGATAGTAGTAGCGATGATGCTGCTCCAGCTGCAACTACTGCTGCGCCAGCAGAAGAAACAGCAACAACTGAGGCTCCGGAAACAACGGAAGCTCCCGCTACAACAGCTACACCTACCACCACAACAGAAGC